>Ga0041059_1001940_pt1 | contig 15965 bp, 10 predicted proteins | sample AraColnosormetaG_FD_56232 | JGI IMG/M metagenome (GOLD analysis project Ga0041059, IMG submission 56232) | Arabidopsis roots microbial communities from North Carolina, USA - Col MF nosort | ecosystem: Host-associated > Plants > Roots > Unclassified | place: USA: North Carolina | collected...
AAGTGTACGAATCAAACAGTGAAAAGTGACTACTTTGCAAATTATGAATAGTAAAGTGACTACTTTCCTAATTAAGTTTGAAAAAGTGACTATTTTGCCAAAACACCCCTTGAACGAGATTTATTTAATAAATACTGTATTAATTAACGAAAGAAATTTTAAAACTTTAATGACAAATTGGGTCAAGTAAGAGGAACCTGAGATTCTTTCGAAACAGTATTCTCTCTATTCGTCGAAAATTGGGACTAAGAACATCATTATTGGTAGTATCTTAGGTTAGTCTTAGCTTAGTTCTTAGGATTTTTTTATAATTGATTTTGAAAATTTTGAAATGAAAGCTAAGAACATTTCATTTTATCTCTTATGTAAAAGACTCTTTTAACAAATATATGATTAAAAAGCCAAAATTTTCTAATAATTAACCTAAGCAACTACCAATAAATGTGTTCTAACGTTTTGATTTAATCTGGTATTTAGGGTATTTTGTCATTTTGGTTTATCTCTTATGGATTTTTGTTTCCATGTTTGTTGTGTGGCATTGCTTACCAATACATAGAATAGAAACAATAAATGAAACTATGATGCTTTTCTTACTTAAAGAGTCTGAGGTCATCAAAATTCAATATGTAGAGTGAGTGAGATGCAATTTCTATATAACCGAAATCCAACTGCATTATTGTTTGCATCTGGAAGCTCCTCTCTTTCTGATGTATTTTATCTACAAACTAAAAATTCATTTGTCTATCTTGATGATGGTTCTTTTCTTCTTTATCCTCATTTTAACAAATATTCGAGAATCACTTTCGCTATGAACGTGTGCTAACATGGATATATTTCTTTTTAATATTCAATATTGTGATTCAAACCAACCATCGAATTATATCAGCCTTCTTTTTACCACAGTTTGGCTCAACCAAGTTTCTTCCTTTTATTTCAAATGAGATTGTTTGAGAGATTTTGAATATGACTGTATGTAACGTATTGTATGCGCTTAAACTAAACTTAGTGCTCTCCATATCTGTTTTTACTCGCATTTTGTCAACTATTGAGTTTTATATTGCCCCCTTAGCTAGTGGATCTTGTCGTGGTGTATGCTTATTTTGAGATAATTAAAATCGAAAGCATGATATCATCTTGAAGTTTACAGACTGTCCGAGTGCAAAGTCTACGAAAGATTTAAAGATTAGAAACTTGAAGAAATCAATGTGAAAATTAATGGTCATTTACACATATATATATGTGTTGGGGAAACAACGGACAACTGTACAGCAATAAAGTTCCACCCTACATATTTATGTGAGTTTGTGAAAAAAAATAAAAAATATTTTGCTAGCAAAAAAGTAAAAAATAAATGAGACACCAAATTATACGTAAAAATCATCTTAATGTGAAGAGTAAAAACTATGGGACCGTAGTACACTCAAAATTTCAGACACGACCAGCAAATGTCCAAACGTTCTACACAAAAAAACCTAACAGATCTATTTTTCTCCTCCTCTAGATCTTAAACCTCTCTTTTCTTTTGTTTCTTATACACAAACAATTAGGTTAAGAGTGTTTATATACTCCCTCATAACCCTTACCCAAATTCCAATCTCATGGATTAATAATATAAATGGTTGAACTCCAAGTTTGGTTCTCCAAATCAAAACCCAATTTGGTTCCCACCACTAGGAGGAAAACCAACAGACTCCCCTCCGATAAAGTACTGGAGGAAACAACAATCCTGACTATGATAACATCGTATTTTTGCATGTTTTAGATATAGATTTTTTATGTTTTAAAAAAGTTTTTGTTTGATTTTCAAATTTTTTTAGTACTAATGTAGTTTATACGAGATTAATATTGTAGTCTTTAATGGACTGTATCAACCAAACCTGACTTTGTTGGGGCAATTTGTGGTAATTGTATATATGAAAAAATGGTAATGGGCTTGAATATCCCACGAAGCCTTTTACCAAGAAGTTTCACGCATCCCACATCGGAAGGGTAAGAGAGTTTGATAGTGGAAACTTTTATATAAATAGACTTCACTCTCCCTCAGATTCAAATTTCGCAGCTATGTGGTGAGCACAAAGCGAACTATTCTTTCGCCTTTTACTAAAGAATACCGTGTGCTCTCCACGCCAAGTGGCTTACGCCTATTTTTGGAGGGCCCTTACTTAATCGTGAGGCCCAACATTTAACCTAGTCTGAATGTTTCATTTGCTAAAAACTTTGTTTGTTGCTACTGGGCCCAAAGGTTTGAAAGGCCAGTTCAATTGAAATATCGCATAATCAAATTGAATTTAATCTGCAAGACCAATTCGTTAATCAATAAGAGCATACTAGGATTTCAAACCAAATGATTCAGTTCAACGATGTTTTAAATTATCATCTAGAAATTATAAAATGTGTAATAAAGCATTTTTTTTTTTTTTAAACTTGACAAAATCTCTAAATGTAAAGTCTAATATAAACCTTAAAATCTAAAAACTAATTATGCTTGTTTTTGAGAAATTTTTAAAAAATTGTGAAAAAGAAAAGTAATGAAAAAAATATTGAGAGTGAGTGATTGGAGGAAAATAACACAACGCAACAATCTAACAAAGAGAGACCTTATCATCATCAGCATCACCTTAACCCATATAACATTCCTCTTCGAAAATGCCAACAACAAATTTCATAGAGAAGCAGAAATGGCGAAATCACTCCTTTGTTCATCAACCTTAAACCCTTTCTTCTCCACCACTCTCTCCTCTTCGAAGAAGAACCAAATTGCATACTCGGGAAACAGCAAGAACCAGACATCGTCGTCTCTGTTATGGAAAAGAAGGGAACTGTCGCTTGGATTTATGAGCAGCTTAGTTGCGATTGGTCTCGTGAGTAATGACAGAAGAAGACACGACGCGAATGCAGCGATTCTTGAAGCTGATGACGATGAAGAGCTTCTCGAGAAAGTGAAGCAAGATCGGAAAAAGAGGATTGAGAGACAAGCTGTTCTTAATTCTGCTGTCAAGGAAAAGGGTACTTCTTCAATTTTCCTCTAATCTTTCATTTATGTTCCTCCCCTGCTACATGAAGTAAATTGAACAAATTGATGGAAAAGTTTACTCTTTTATGGAAAAATGTGTGTTCTTTGTGTTATGGTTCCTAGGCTAGTTACATTGAACCCTAGTCTGGTTTTGTTTCATTTATCTTGGCTACATGAAGTAATCAGAACAAACTGATGGAGAAGTTTTACTCTTTTGAGGACAAATGTGTGTCCTCTTTGTGTTATGGTCCCATGGCTAGTTACATTGAACCCTAGTCTGGTTTTGTTTCATTTATCTTCATTCAAGGCCGTATGAAGTAATCAGAACACACTGATGGAAAAGTTTTTTACTCTTTTGAGGACAAATGTGTTTCCTCTTTGTGTTATGGTCTTCACAGAATCATAGTTAAATGGTTTGTTCCAGTGCCATTTACATTGAACCCTAGTTTGATTTTGTTTCATTTTTCTTCCTTCAAGGCCACATGAAGTAATTGGCACATATTGATGGAAATTTTGTGAACTCTTTTGGGGACAAATGTGTTTCCTCTTTACGTTATGGTCGACATAGTAAAATGGTTTGTTCCAGTGCCATTTACATTAAACCCTAGTCTGATTTTGTTTCCTCTATCTTCATCCAATGCTACATAAGTAATCAGAACAAATTGATGGGCTCTTTTGGAGACAAATATACTTAGGTCTTCTTGGTTCTCTAACTAAAAGTATATAGTGTACAGGGTATTTGCAGGATCTTGTTTACAAGTTGAGCAAGGTAGGACAAGCCATTGAGAACAATGATCTACCAGCTGCAGGTTTGGTTTTGGGGAAAGGCATTGATACCGAATGGGTCAAAACCGTTAATCTGGCTTTCACAAAGGTCTTTCTTGCTCATTTTAACTTTCACTAAGGTCAAATCTATTGGTCCAATGTAGAAACAACTGGTTAAAACATCAATATTGTCTCTCCCTCTCTTTACATAAGGTAGACTTTTTTTTAATGTTTATGTTACTGTTTGTTGAAAAGTCCTTGTTTGTGTTCTTGGAACAGTTGAGTACAAGCCCAGAAGAGAATACAGAGGTGGAAGCATTCAATTCATCATTGGCTTCTCTTATCACATCAGGTCTTGTACTTGTACTTGTACTTAACTTTTTCATTCACAAGAATCAAAATTGTCATTAAAACATTGCAGTGATCTCTTTGAAATGTGGTTTTGATTCCTTTTTTCGCAGTGAACAAGAACGATATAGAGTCATCGAAGCTCGCTTTCGTTTCATCAGCTGGTGCATTTGAGAAATGGACTACTTTGACAGGTCTTTTGGAACAGCTTAAGGGACTGTGATAGGCTGGCTACAAATTCTTTACTCTTTTTTTGTATTTTCCAACAGATTTGTCAAAGAGGGTCTTTTTTTTCTCCAAATAATCCTTTGAATAATCATCATTCACTTTCTTAACTTCTTTGGTTATTATTTACCTTTATACATTTTGTTCATACTTACTATGCATCAATATCAACAAGGTTGATTTTTCCATCGAATTCCACCACACCAAAAGGAACCAAGAAACCATACCAAAACTTCTTTGGTTATTTATCTGAAACTAATTCAAAAAGATCTGATCAGTAAACCTTTGTTCTATTGAATCTCACATTAAGAGAAACCCTTTTAACTTGAGAAGGCATACAGATATAGAGCATCACAAAATCCCCGAAACAAAACCGAACCAGTCATAACCAAGAAGGGGGAAAGCTACTAGATGAAGCTAGTAGGTGGAAGTTTGAGTCATTTGGCCTATTACTACGCACTAGTTATGATCTTTTCTCTGATACATTGAATACTTTATTAAAAACCATTACATAACCAATGTAAAAGCAAATATTTAAACGTTAAACAGTCCAATTCAGCTTTGAAAAATCCTCCCAGAAGAAGAAGACTAGTCAATATTGGTTGCGATGGCCTTGTAGAGGCATTATTATCTGTTAGATAATATTAAACATTAATGAGAAAGTAGAAATGCTTCTGTATAAATACCTTCATTACTTGTGTCTTATTTCATCACCTTCACCTTCAACATCAAACATCACATTTCTTCCTCTTTTCTCTCTTTTTTCTCAGTCTTCAAAGAGTTTCTTAGTAACCCAAATCAATGGCAGGTATCAAAGTTTTCGGACACCCAGCTTCCATTGCCACCAGGAGAGTCCTCATCGCCCTCCACGAGAAAAACCTCGACTTTGAGCTCGTTCATGTCGAACTCAAAGACGGTGAGCACAAGAAGGAGCCTTTCCTCTCCCGCAACGTAAGTATATCTATATATCTATGTGTTGTTGTAAGACAAGAGACCAACTGTTTTCATGTATCTGGCCTGCATCTCAAATGTTTTGTGTTTGAACTTCTTTCCTCTTCAGCCTTTTGGTCAGGTTCCAGCCTTTGAAGATGGAGACCTCAAGCTCTTCGGTATGAACCTTTTCCATGCATCATCTTCAATCTCAACTCTGAGTTGACAAAAGCCATTAGAGAGCAAAATCACTAATAAGAATTGGATTTTTTTATTTTTATTTTGTGTAGAATCAAGAGCGATTACTCAGTACATAGCTCACCGATATGAAAACCAAGGAACCAACCTTCTCCAAACCGACTCCAAGAACATATCTCAGTACGCAATCATGGCCATTGGAATGCAAGTAGAAGATCACCAGTTCGACCCAGTGGCTTCAAAGCTTGCTTTTGAACAAATATTCAAGTCCATCTACGGCTTGACCACAGACGAAGCCGTTGTTGCAGAAGAGGAGGCTAAGTTAGCCAAGGTCCTTGATGTCTACGAGGCTAGGCTCAAGGAGTTCAAGTATTTGGCTGGTGAAACTTTCACTTTGACTGATCTTCACCACATTCCCGCGATTCAATACCTGCTCGGAACTCCCACCAAGAAGCTCTTCACCGAGCGTCCACGTGTCAATGAGTGGGTGGCTGAAATCACCAAGAGGCCAGCTTCCGAGAAGGTTCAGTGAGAAATTTCTAAAAGGAAAATATGGTTTTGCTTCAGTCACAGTAATAATGCTAAGATTAAATAAGCGGCTTTCTCATTGCCCAATTTCTCAGTACTTTCTTTCTGTTGTATCCTCTGTTTTCTTTCAGTTATGTGAGTGTGTGTGTATGCTCTTGAGAGTATCTTTGGCAAAAACTATTTATCTAATCTTCAAGCTATTCTAAAATAAATCAATTAGTTAACTAATGCAAAGATTGCGATGTCTTAACTATGGAGATACTGACTAGTGAGAATAGTATGTAAGGACTTTAGTCTGGTGGAAATCTTACTTTGGAACGTTTCTCCTGGCGAAAGAAGTTGACTTAAGAAGACTTTGAACGTTCTTATCCTTAAAGTTTCCTTGCTTTGTCATGTCTGAAAATGACAAGTAAAATATAGACGTAAGCTTCAAATCAGACAAAACAAAACACATCAGATTTCTGGACCTATTCACCTCTCTATAAATAACAGAAACGGTTAGAGCAGCAAGTTTGTGTTTTTCACCATCAATTTTGTACCTTGACCGCCGTAAACGCAGGGTGAAGAAAGTCCACCTAGTGTTTATCTCCAACTGTTTGCTCGTCTCATTACTCTGATGACTTTGTGGCTACCCAAAGAATTGCGAGTAAAGCCAGCCATATATTTGCAGACTCTGGTCATCCTTTAAGTTAGAGGCTTTGCTACATCAAATATTCACATAAACCATAAAGATTAAGTCCACCAAGAAATATCCTTTATTCGGAGTTTTGTCTGCTAGTATCATCAAGTTTACTTCACCACGATACTCCAATAGTTTCCAGATATTATATAAGAATGAAAATCTATTACAAAGCATTTTTATAAAAAACATACCATTGCCTTCAAGGGACCAAGGAAGAACAGTAAGATCCTGGTGAAGAACACAATGAGATGAGGGTTCTAGTACAAAATCTTATCAACAGTTACAGGCTACGCACCTGCTTTAAAGATTCTTCACCGAGTGATTTGTATCTTCTGCAGAAATTTAGTAACAAATTAGCAAACTCAAACCAAGCAACATCATTAGCATGAGACGTAGACCAAAAGAAGACTGAACTAGATTCCATTATCTGAAGAACAGCAAGAGAAGCTGAGAAGGGCTAATGAAAGTGAAGAATTACTGATACATGATAAATTAAATCCGATGGGAACCTCTCAACAGAACCAAAATACAACTTTGATAAACTTCAACAAAGTTTTTATTAAAGTGGGGGAAAAACATGAACTAAAAACCAGTAATAAAAGAAAAGATCATTCTGCAGCATTCATCAGCATATTTAGTACATGCTGTACTTGTCGTTCGTCGCTTCGGGTCGAATGCTCTTGTAGATGGACATGGCAATTGGAAGAATGGCTGTGAGAGCGATTTGCAACTGATCCGAGCTGCTGGTTCTGACTGTGATCTGTCCGCTCATCTTGTTGTTAAGTCCTGCACGAAGCGCAATCTTTGAGTTCCTTCCAACAGAGACTTGAGATTGGAGATTGGCTCCAAGGGCTAAATCGCCTCTCCACTTTACCAGAGACAGCCCAAAAGAAGATTGGTCCTGTCCAATTGGGAAATCAGCTTCCCTAAGCCTGACCTCGAGGTTCGCACCATAGGCCGAATCTCCCTGTGATCGCATTGTCCCAGTGCTGCCCACAAGCACCAACCTTTTCCCCAGTGCTATTTGGTCCTCGAGTTTGACCCCAGTGGCGATGTTCTCTCCCAAGAATGTCACTGACCCTCCAACAGTTGTCTTGTTCTTCCTCAAATTCTTGAATTTGGTTTCTCCTCTGACCACATATGCCAGCTGCTTGCCTACATTCTGAATATCGAACCCTGCCATGGTGGATCCATTCTCCCCGTGCTTAGCAGACACAGAGGAGTCCAGATGAATGTTGAACTCTTTCTTGTCCTTGGTGACTTGGACAGTAGCTGTGGCAGGGAACCGGCTAGCTAGAGCAAGACTGTGTTCTGCATTGACGCCGTCATATCCACAGTCATGGTCCCAACCATGGGTATCCAACACTGGCCTGGTTAGGAGTTGTGAAGTGGGTTCCAGATATCGGTATCGGTAAGCTGAGTTATCACTATCAAATGAAGGTGGCAAAACCATATCGGGTAATGGAACTGGCACTGCAGCTGGAGCCCCGTTTTCTGGATCATCTTCTTCTCCCGGATAACCAAACTCACTTTCACCCAGCTTCTTCCCGTTTTTCTTCATTTCTTTCATCCTCTTTAATTCCTCTCTCCATTGCTTCTTCTGCAGGAGCTTTACACGGTAATCATACTCCTCGAAATATGCCTTTCTCTGTTCATTTGAGAGCTTTGCAAGTTGGGTTTTTCGAAGAGGCTTAAATGGTGGCAGCTGGTCATACTCATCATCTTCCCCATCTTCCTGCTCAGAATCAGACACATCATCAATTTCGATATCAGAGTCAACACTATCACCACCTTGGTCTCCAGGGAGCTTAGGATGTGCACGGGACTGCAACAGCCAAGACAACAAGTAAGGGAGAGGCGGGGATCTAACTCGGAAACCAAATACTTTACGATGGTCCAATGGTTCTTGAGGCCTCAATAGAGAATTTGTTTCTGACAAAACCTTCAGGGAGTAACACAATAGCAACAGCTGAGATCTCCAAGTTTGGCCATTCGGGAGAACCTTCACTCCCTCCCGGTTCTTCCTACACAAGGGGTGATTCTCAACAAGTGAAACTGGATTCATCAGACTTGGATTCATCAAGCGTAGATCTCCAACAGCCTGTCCTATAGACTGTTGCACAATATGTGAGCACTGCGCTACAAACACATCATAGCTCAATGGGGTGCCAGATGGGCCATCAGGAGGGGCAGAAGCCGCATGGGTCAATGTCACTATAGCGTTTTTCCATATGGATGTACCAAGAGAAGCAGTAATCGTCCTTAGCAAGGGCAAATTGTTCAAGTCCCTGGTCTGGGTGTCAAGACGATCTACATATAGTACAATATCAGGGGGACACTTCTTCATTACCTTCTTTACAGAGGACAACATTTTTGCATTTGTACTTTGATCCATCGCAGCAGACTTCAAACCCGGAGTATCAATAAAGGTAATCTTGACACCATTCACCGTTCCAGAAATTTCTCTAACCGAAGTGGTTGAGAGCCCAAAAGCATCAATGGACGCAATCTGGTTTCCCAAAATGGAATTTATAGTAGCACTTTTTCCCACCCCGGCTTTTCCAAGGACCAGTATGTTTAGGGAGAAGATCAATTCTTCGTTGCCCTCAGCCTCAGACTCCACAGCCTTCTTCTTTGCAGCATCAAGACTGAATAACTGCCCTGCTTGTCTCCCAGCAAGTAGTGCAAGACGGTAAAGAACCTGCGCTGCAATTGAATCTTCTGCCGAATGACCCAACCTTTGCAAAAGCCGCAAAAACTTCACACGGAGGCTTTGCAACTTTTCTAATTTCTGTTTCTCTTCCTCGCTCAAGTTAATCTCAGTCTCATCTGCCATTGTGACATTAGAATTGGAAAAGATGTTGGAACGGTTTGCACGTGGAGCTGCTGCAGGCTTCAAGGGCCTTAACGATGAACTCAAACCAGCAGGTCGATCCATAGAGAAAAGCTTCGTGCCATCCTGAGATGTTATGGTAAAATTGCCACCTTCTGAACTTCCACCACCAGTGGCTGCCTTCAAAAGCGCAGCCAAAGCTGCAGTATCAAACATTTTCTCCTCACCTTCATCCTCTGTGTCTACATCCTCGTCAGAATCGGTGACAATCTGGCCATCAATCCTATCTGACATATTGTTAGAAATGTTTGCTTCATCAGAATGTGCCTCTATACCAGAAGAAGCCTTTTCCAACTCTGCTAAGAACTGTTTTGCAGCTTCAGAACTCCCAAATATCATCTCTTCAGTTTCTTCTTCACTTTCAGACCCATCAACCCTGGTAACACCTTCGCCAGAAGGTTCCTGGTCCACTTCCTTGCCTCCAAAGCTAAACTCACGAGAAGAAACAATGTCTTCGACTGGGAGCTTGTTTTCATCCTCTTCAGCACTGTCCCCTTCGACAACTTTCCGAACCTCAAACTGTGACTCAGCTGCAGGAATTGAATCCTCTTCTGCATCAACTGAACCCACTTTTAAACTTTCAGAAACAGGCAATTCTTCTACTTCCACACCTACTTTTGGTTCGTCTGGCTCTACTTTGGCAGCCTCTGATATTTCCTTAACAGCCAATTCAAAATTTCCATCATATGCAGCAGTCAGGTCATCAGGTTCCTCAATATTTGAGATGGTCTTGTCAACCTCATCATCTTTATCATCTTCCTTAATTACAGCCTCCTTAGCCGCCCCGACAACCACAACCCCTGGCTCTGCAACATTGATATCAGCATCAACAGAGTCCACCACAGAGGAGTCAACCATAGAGTCTCCTTCACTAACCAACTTTCCTCCTCCCTCCTCTGTGGCTTTATCGGATTCAAGTTCAACTTCACCACCTTCACCTTGGCCAATTGGATCAAACTTATTATGCACATCAGGGATGTTGCCATCAGTTTCCAGCACCTCACTCACCTCTACGTCTCCAACAACAACAACCCCTGGCTTTGCCACATCTACATTCACAGCTTCAATAGCAGATGAGTCCACCACAAAGTCTCCTTTGTTGTTTAACTTAACACCTTCTTCTGCATCATCGACTATGCCACCGAGCACACTCTCCTCCTCTTTGGTTCCATTGTCAGCTACTGCACTAGCTGCCTTGATTACTTCAGCATAAGTCATACCCTTCTCCAATCCGTTGGCTTTTTCCACATCCTTTGGTTCACTCCCACTCTCGGCAGCTACAACCTCTGGCTCTACAGCACTGGTATCCACAGATTCTAACTTAGAGGAGTCTGCAATAGAGTCTGATTCGCTAGTAAATTTTTCTTCTACCTCCTCAATGGCCTTGTCAGACACAGGTTCAAATTCACCACTATCATCATCCCCAATTTGATCAAACTTATTAGCCACTTCAAGAGTTTCAGCATCAGCATTAATCTTCAACTCCTCACTTCCCTCTGCGTCTCCTACAACAACCACCCCTGGTTTTGCCACATCAACATGCACTGATTCTACAGGGGACGAGTTCACAATGACGTCTCCTTTATCAGTTAACTCCACACCCTCTTCTTCAATAACATTATCACTTTTATCGTCAACATCAACTTTTCCACCCAACTCACTCTCCCCCTCATCATCTTTTTTTGTTCCAACATCTTCTTCTTCCACATCCTTCACTTTACTCTCACTCTCCCCATCTGTGGAAGCCTGTTTCACATCAACATCAACACTCCCATTTTCAATCTTACTCTCACCATCGTCTTTAATATCCTCCACGTCCTCCTTAACCTTCTTATTCTCCTCCACAACCCCTACACCATCAGAAACAGCCTCCGGCTTCGGAGATAACGATGAAACATCATCTACACCAATTGTCTCACCAGAAACCACCTCAGGCTTCGGAGTAGCCTCAGGAGTAGTAGAATCCTCCTTTAAAGAACCATCCACCTCGTCGGAAACCTTCCCATCACCCACCAAATTCGGCTTCTCCTTCTCGGAGTCAGATAAATCATCAGCTCCAACCTTATCCGAATTACCAGACACAGCCTCCGATGAGGAATCCAACTCCTTGGCACTACTCACAGCACCACCATCCTCCTTATCGGCGGCTGCAGCAGCAGCGGCGGCGACAACAGAAGCATAGGTTTTTCCTGATAACAAAATATCCTTCCGATTAAAACCCTATTCCCAAAAACGCAGATTAAAGAAGATATAAACGAGAAAGAAGAAAAACCTGATTGCCCCGAAGAAGCGTAGAAGGGGTTGGTTGGTTCTGGAGTAACCGACTTTGAGTCCATTTCCGCTTTGCTACTGAGACTCTTTCTCCGCCAAACTTGTGGAGGAAGGAGATAGCGATAGATAGATAGGGTTTAAAGGAATTTACCCTTTTTTGTGTGAAGGTTTTTATGATTGAGAATTTGGCTGCTCTCTCTCTTTTGAAGAAGAGAGAATTGGGAGAGATAAGGTCACTCGGCGAACAAAAAATGACTCTTCGTTTTTCTTCTTTGCCTTGGGATTTTATCTTCTCAGTTTGTGTTTTGAGGATGATGATGAAATTACCGAATTACCCTCGCTTCTATGTTGGTGAAGTTTCCAAGAGGGCTCTCTTTTGTGCTACGCTTTAAACTGTGTCGCTTCATTGGCTCAAGCCAAAATATATAGAGTTTCTTTTTTTATTTGAGGAAGAAGTACAATAATCATTTGTGGTTAAAATTTGAAAAACATTGTATCATTTTAAAAAACAGTAATTTTTTTGTCAAGAATTTTCAATTTTTGTTGAGTAAATTTAGAATATTTTAGTCACTTTTTGGAAAGTATTTACTGTTTAATATTTTGTTTTTATTATGCACAATTCTCCAAATGTTAAAATCTTCCCCAATGGAAAATGTTTTGATGGGCTCACTAAATCTAGGGTTTTTGAACTCATGAGAATTAGGGTTTTGTTATATCTTCTCTTTACTAAAAACCAAAAAAACCACACAACAACAAAATAAAATAAAACATTTAAAATAAAAAACGAGATAACATTTTGAGATTTGGGTTTTATAAAGAAGAAAGAAATCTTTTTTGTATCTTTGTTGATCCTCCCTACCCGAAATTGCTTGGCCACAAACGATTTTCTCACCATTATCTACGAATTATCTTGGATTTTTGTATAACACGGATTCCATATATTAGGCCGTGATTTTAGTTTTCAGATGGGCTTTTATAAGGCCTCCCCCTAATAATAGCCCGTATACATGATTTTATTATCAATTAAAGACATTCAGATTTCAGATACAACAACCCATACTGCAAAAGAATCTGACCACATGCCAAATTTTGTTTTTCGAATTAAACTCCTAAACTACACAAAACTTGTGAATATGATCTCAGAACTATACTAACTCAATGTGATTTTTTCACATTTTGCATACTAAAAGTAAATAATTAGTTGAATGTGAAATCAGGTTAAAAAAAAGTTCTTGAATTAACACAGATTATTGATCCATGAAGCTACAAAATCTCAAGTTCTAATGGATTACAAAGAACAAAAAGGAAGAAAAACAACATTTTGATTTCGTAATAGAACTCTAGACGTAGAGACAAAGTAAAACCAAAGAATTAACTGATGTCTCTGCACAATACTTTATCATCCATCTTAGTACAACAACAAGCAAAGACACAAGACATAAATATAGCGAGAAACATAACACAAATCCTAAACGCAAAACCGATTCAAACTTGATTGGTTTGTACCTTAACCGCCTTAAACGCCGGATGAAGCAACCCGAGCTCGTCTTTCATCTCCAACGGATTGCTAGTCTCGTTCCGCACTCTCTTGACTTTACGACTAGCCAAAGATTTGTGAGTGAAACCATAGATTTGCAGAATCTGGTTATCTCCAAAGTTAAAGGCTCTGTCCATTTGTTTTAGACACCGTTCCACCGGGTAATCACCAAATTTCCCACACGGTTTGCAACCGACAAAGTGAGTCACCAATGGCCATCTGTGATCTCCTAGACCCGGGTGGTAGTTTTCTATCATTTCTTCATATCTGTCCACAAGAATCCCCCAGTAACCGTGAAGATAGTATCCACTTTCTAGGTACACCTATAACAACAATGCAGTGGCTCAAATGAGTAGCTCAACAAAATCCAAACCAAGCAAAGATTTGAGTTTACTTCAATAATAGACCCTTACACAGATGTCAGAAACCACAAGATGCAACTCACATTGTCATTTTTGATGATCAAGAGACATGATAAACCACAAAAAGCAACTCACATTGTTATTTTTGATGTTCAAGAGACATGATAAACCACAACAAGCAAACCACAAGTTTCCAAATTTAGTTTTTTTTTTTTTCCACATCAAACCAATGCTGAAATGGAATCAAGTTCATAGTTATATACCAGTCAAAATCAGTTTGTACCTTATTGCCCCAAGCGTCTCGCTGAGTAGCCAACAGATAAACCATAGCAGACTGATCATCAGCTTCGAACACCGGTCTATCCTTGAGCTCACGGGTCAAAACCTTACCCGCTTCTTCACGGATCTTCCCTTTAGGACCCATGGGAGCCCAAGTATCAAGCAAATCAAGTGCCCATTGATTGTTCCTAAGCAAGAAACTCCCTGTATTCAACCCAATCCAATTCTTCTGATCATAAACCATCTCATTCCATCCATGCATCACCAGATTGTAATCTTTATACCTCTCCCATGGAAGCTCAAAAGCCATATCTGTAAACATAGCATCACTATCCATCCACCAAAGAAACTCAATCTCAGGATGTGACAACAAAAGCTTCCTAATCAATGGAAGCTTTGCCCAAAAACCAGCCATCTCTGCATCGAGAAGAGCCATGTTGTAGAAGATCTCGATCCCATGTAACCTACAGTAATCGATCTTGTTCTTGATCGATTTCAAGAGGTAATGATCACCGACAGGATTCTCACATGGTTTTGGCGCCGAACCAGTCACCAAAAGAACACGTGGCTTGTTAGGTCCGATGAAATTAGGGAAGCTAGGGTTCTTAGCTAACCAATCAGATCTCTGCTCATCCCAATCTGATATCTTGGGTCCGAGAGTGTAAGGTTTATTCGGGTCGGGTTTCTCTTCTTCACCTTCGTCAACGAAAATCTTGTTGATGTCAAACGTCTCGTAGTTATTACTCCCACCGGAATTACCTCCACCGTCACCGGAAGAAGAATCTCCTCCGGTCTGAATTTCTTCGAGGACACGGTGAGGCTCACCTCGTTTGCGTGCGTGGAAATGTTGACGGATCTCGTCAAGATCTTGCTCCGGAGTTCCGAATTTACCGGCGCCGATTGTGCTACGTAGGACAACAACGGTAAGAAGAAGACAGAGAATCGTTACCTTTAATTGGCGTAAAGCTCTTTGGATTCTCCGGCACCGGTAAGCTCCTAAACACCTCTCAATCATCTTCTTTCTTCTTACAAGATTCTCTGTAAAAGATCTGTGCTTTATGTGTTTTTAAGAGAAGATCTGAGTTTCCATTAATGTAAGAGATTCGAATTTGATAATAACACTGTTAATTACCAAAGTTACTTACTACAACAAGAGAAGAGAAGCGAGGAGAGTTTTTGTGTTTTTGGACACGACAGTTAAGATTGTCTGATTTCACTTAATTGTCGGTGGTAGTGATGAGTTAGTAGCGTTGTTGACACGTGGCGAAGTTCTAGAGCGTATCATTTGCGATCAATTATCTTGACCGTTGATGCAGTTATAGATCTATCTATAAAAAACTAAAAATCTAACAGCGTTGAAAAGTCAACTCGTTGTTTTTTTTGTACAAACTCGTTTGTTTATTTATATATAGAAAACTAGTTGAAAAGAAAAAGGAGCATAAATAGCATAATATTTTAACTTGTTTGATATAGTTAAATACTTAAATTACTAATTAGAGGTTAGGAAGTTACCCAAATGACTTTTGGAATTCATTATATTGTGATATGGTTTATAAAAAATGTTTTTTTTCCCTCATCATGAAAAGATACCATTATTAGTATTACATAAGTACTAGATTTTAACTTACGGTGTACCGCGGAAACAATTTATTTTTAAAGTTAGTATATATAAAAATATCATTTATTTTATTAATGTTGATCTTATTTATGATATGTTTATGAATCATTTGTTTAAATATTTTAGTCGATGCGGGACATTGAACCACATATTTTTCGTCAATTGGTTAATATATTTTCATTTTTAAAATTTCGAATCACGGAAAAAATTTTGATTTTTTTTTAAACTCTATATATTATATAATGATGTTAAAAAATTGTGATATATTAAACTTTTTAAAAGTTTAAATATTGATAACGTTTTATTAAGTTTAAAT
>Ga0041059_1001941_pt1 | contig 15940 bp, 13 predicted proteins | sample AraColnosormetaG_FD_56232 | JGI IMG/M metagenome (GOLD analysis project Ga0041059, IMG submission 56232) | Arabidopsis roots microbial communities from North Carolina, USA - Col MF nosort | ecosystem: Host-associated > Plants > Roots > Unclassified | place: USA: North Carolina | collected...
CTTTATTTCTTTCTTCTTCTTCTTTTTTTTTTTTTGCTTTATTTCTTTCTTTCTTTTTGAGTTTTTTCTATATTTTTTTTGGGTTTAATTTCCGTCAACTATAACTTTATTTGGGGAAGTCTTTTTCAGAAAATGTCTTTAAGACCGTTTTACACATCAGAAACCTACTAATTTTTTTGTCGTGAAGAGGATTTTTAAATGACCCGTCCTTGCTAACGACCTTTGATGCCTTCACCTTTTTTTGTGTCTTGTTTCTACTTTAAATAACATTGGAATTCTTCTCTCTTTTTCCCGTTCCTATTTCCACTTTCCTTCATTTTCAATAACACTATAACAATTTATTATTAATTTTTATAATGATAAATAACATATCTTTTGGAAAACTGAATAAAATATCTAAGAACTTCGTAGGCCAAAATGATTAGAAGATACCCCAACACGAATATTCCAATTTAACCTTACTTAACGGTGGTCCATTTTTGTAGACAAATTAATAATAACAAAATCTTGTATATAGAGGCTAGAGATTCACGTAGTATTCGATTGCACAAGTCACAGCTAATGTTGAAAAAAAAAAAAGGTCATAGCTAACGAACCCTCACATGCTTCTAACTATGTAACACACTAACACATATATTAATATCTTGACTATCGTAATAATTTTTATTTTACTTTTGACATATAAATAACACACGAAGATAAAACAATAAACAACTATTTCAACCTGTTTCGGTTGTGATATTCGGTTAATTATAATACAAAAAAATGGATTGTAAATTCTTTTACTAATTGATTTAGCTAGGGAAAAAGAGTGTATAATTAGACTTGTTTCTACGTTGAGAAATTATATTTAATCTTGTTGGTCAGTGAAAAGTTAATTTTATGATAAGGTCGGCCATTGGTCAAAACATTTTACAACTTGAGAGAAAAACTCAAAAGGCTACATAAACCCATGTGCCGTGCTCGTGCGGGTTAACATGAATATCATACTTTATATAGGTCTGATGATAGTTACTCGTCTTCTACTTTTATTTCAGTACAGTGCAACTTTCTTATTTCCTAGACACACACTATATTATATATATTTCTAAATTATCATAAAGTACTTAAAAATTGAATTCGAATATCAATATGCAATACAGATTATCACCTTTTATATAAAAAGAAATACCATTGACAGGTTTATCCACCAAAATTGTATTAAAGCTGGGAGGTTTCTTAATAGTCAAGAAAAAGAGAAAGAAATAAAAAGACACATTTGAAAAAGAGTTAGAACGAAAAATGGATAATTCCGAAAAAGTAAAATGGATTCATAAGTAAAAAAACTAAAAACATAAAATTGATTAAGAGATTGTATTTCACAACGTTTAGAATACTGCTAGCTAGGCGCACAATAAGTGTTAGAATGGTGTTTAGCGTGTAAGCTGATTAATCGTCGCTTCAAAATGCATGCATGCATGCATATTATTAGTTCGTGATTTCTCTATATTCAATGTTTTTGTTTAATTCAAAATGGCTAAACTTTAAGAAGCTCTGATATTTTACAATCAACGGAACCGTGTGAAAGTCGTAAATAAATGATGTAACAGCCAGTGAAGTTACACTTCGCTAGAAGTCGTGGCCAGCTCATTCATCTCCCTTTTTCAAATTGCTTTTTTTTTATTTTTCAACTTTAACTTTTTCAGTCTTTTTTTTTGGGATTTTTTTTGTTTTTATTTTTCATTTTTAAAATGTGAAAATAATTAATAAATTGGAAAATCAATAATAAACACTTACCTGCTTTTAAGCAAACAGAAAGGCAAAGCGATACCAATAGAAAATTACATGATGAAATCAATAATAAACTTTTAGCTTCTTCAGAGAATGTTCTTTAAATTTGTATTCGGTTTTGGTTACAGTTTGGTGAAATAATGGACAAAAAAACAGTTTATTTCTTTTATATGTTCCGATAGCGTCATGCACGTAATCGCCGCAGTGATCCAAATTTAAATCCCGTGACCTAACAAACAAGCCGTGAGGAAAAAGGAAAGAGTAACTTGTGTGTGTGGATCAATAAAATCTATCGATAGTGAAACCACAAAAGATTAATTATAAGTATATTTGATCTAATCCAAAACCGGATAATGTGCAGAAAAAGAAAAGCGTTAAAAAATAGAAATGATACTTGTTAACATCGTTTTATTTCGTCGGAATGTTCAGTACGGAATCTCTGCCGACCAAAATTGAGCTCCTTTCTATGTATTTTCAGAATCTTTTCTCAAGATTCTGATTGAATCAACACTGACTACATTATGACCAGTCGTAAGTCTCGTATATCTAAATCGAATCAACTCTAGTTACATTTTTTCCTAATGTTCGAATTGCTCATCTTTGGCTTACGGTTTATGTTCTAGAGTCTAGATTGGTCGACATATTTTCGAAAGATAGTTAAGTCTTTTAGTTTCATACATGAAGTATGTTGGTTTCATATACCTGTATAATTAATTTTCCTGGTATTTAGGGTTTAAAACTAAATTAATCCAAATATCGAGCAGAGAGTTTTAAAAGACTTTTTTTAACCAAAAAATCAAAGCATTCGGAAGAACAATAGAGCATTGCCAAAGGAATCTTGTGATTATTGAAATCTTATTAAATCTACATAAACCGTCAATTCTCAACTAAATTATAAAGACAAGGTGTTTTCATATTCATATTAGTTGAGTCAACAAAGTTGACTACTAAGAAAAGAAACGAAAAGCAAAAAAAAAAGAAGTGGTCTCATATTCCGGCAGATCGGAGAGCATACTCTTGAACCAATGCAGCAAACAACGACTGTCTCTCCAGTAAACGGACTGGACTATCATACTCTTTCGCTTTACCTGCAGATTTCACAAACCGTTACAAACTCCACTAATCAACCAAAAAGGTAAACAACTTGTATGTTCTGTTTTGTTACCTGCGTCTATGACAAGAACGCGATCACAGTCCATAACTGTTGGAATCCTATGAGCAATGCTGATAATGGTACAGTCCGAGAAATCCTCCCTGATGATCTTTTGGATCATAGCATCAGTCTGCGAATCAACCGACGCAGTTGCTTCGTCTAGAAACAGAATCCTGCTTCGTTTCAGCATAACCCTTCCTAAACACAGTAATTGTCTTTGACCAACACTCCAGTTCTCGCCATTATCCGCCACTGTGGCAAATATTCACCAATGTTAATGATCATCTCAAGTAACATCTGTGAATTAAGTTTCAAAACAAGTAACTTTTAACTCACCGAGAGAGTCGAGCTTCTCGGGCTTGGAAGCAACAACATCCTTAAGTTGACATCGCTCGAGACTCTATAAACCAAAGAAATAACAGAACAAATTTTATAAAATGTTGGATCAAGAATCGAATAAAAAAGGTTTAATCTTTTAAACCTCTAACCTTCCAGATTTCTTCATCAGAGTATTTCTCTGTTGGATCAATGTTACTCCTTACGGTTCCTTCGAAGAGAACAGGTTCTTGAGGAATGATACCGAATCTTGACCTTAGATCATGAAGTCCTAAAGTGCAGATATCGATTCCGTCGATGATTATCTTCCCACCAGATGGCTCCACAAGTCTAAACAAAACCTGAATCAAAGTCGACTTGCCGCTTCCTGTTCTGCCAACTACACCAATCTTCTCTCCTCCTTTGATGTCTATTGTAAGTCCCTTGAGCACAAGAGGCGTGTTTGGTCTATATCGTACCTTGACATCTTCGAGACGTATGTTACCTTTGTATGGCCAATTTGGAGGTGGACGGCTCTCTTTGATCTCCCATTTCGCTTCCGCGGGAATGTCAGTGAACTGTTTGATTCTCTCAACAGAAACCATCTTGTTCTCAATGAAACAGCTTAGATATATTGCCCAAAACAGAACACCGTTCAGCGATAGTCCGTAAGAAAGTGATAGCCCAACATTCTCTGCATTGAATCCCAAGAAAAAATCATCACAAGGAAAACTAATGTTGTGCTATAAAACAAGCTTAGTCACTCTTCTTCATACCTGGTTTGATAATGTTGCTTGGTAACATGACCATGAACAGAGCCGAGATGCAGAGTACCCAGCTCCCAATCAGCTCTAACCGAAACCCGAGCCATTCGTTTGAACCATTGTTGTGGAAGTCCATCCTGAGATTGGCGTTCACTCGCTTCACATTCTCTTGCCTAAACATTGGCTGTTTCTTGAAAGCTCTGATTGTCATCACTCCGGCTATGCTCTCGGAGAAATGGTGGATTACTGGAGCCTTGGTGATTGAGTCAAGACGAGTTAGTTCCCGAGATGATGCGAGGTAATATCCCTGTTGGATCCAAAAACTCAATCAGATGAAGAAAACAGTAGAAACAGCAGAATGATATAATCTCTTTTAATAATATAATCAGAAACAAATAATATAATCTCTTTTAGCCACTTACCCGGTACCAAATGTTAAGCCATCCAAGCGGAATTATGAAGAAAACAGTAGGCCAAGCGTATTGACATGTTACTATGAAGATGCTGAGAAGAGTAGTATACATTGTGGCCACTAGTCCTATCATGAACGGGATAAAGATATCCACATTGGTCTGATCAGTAGATGCCTGCAAAAACATATTATAGAGATTACTATCTTTAAGTTGAAATCTCCCTGGTTTTCTAGATTTTAAATGGAGAAAGTTATCTACTAACCCGACTGAGAATTCTTCCCGATGGCGTGGTGTCGAAGAATGACATTGGTGCATGCACGAGACTGTTGAGAATCTGTTTGAAGAAGATCTGAGCAGTCTTGAGGCCTAAGTGAGTGACATAAAATGCCCGGAGGCACACAAGAACAATAGAAACAGCAGCGATAATGACATAGACGCGGATGAAGACTGTAGCGTCGAATGAAACCTCGTTTTTGGCTGATGTTTCATAGGCAAGCCAATAATCGCTGGCCATTAAAGAGGCTTGCCAAGCCACAGAGAAGAAGACAACAAGTATCATTCCCCACCAGCCATAAGCTTCTGTTGAGTAGAGTTTGTAAACTTGAAAGCTCACTTGTCCTACTTCTCTTTCTTCTTCTTTGATCAGTCTTGATCCATCTTCTGGTATGTTGGAGCCGAGAAACGACTTGATGCTTTCATCGTTTAGCTCGCTTAAACGAGGAGACTCCATCGAAGTAGTTCTAAGTACTCTTGGAGACTCCATTGAAGTAGTTCTATGTACTTTTGGTGATTTTGGTTGACGGGGAGACTCTATTGAAATACTTCTCTGTGTTATTGGTGATGCCATTGGCACATTTGCTGCAGTGGCTGATGCCGAGCCAGCTTCAACTAGCTCCATTGATGTCTCGTGCGCTGCTACCAATTCCCCAAAGTCTAACCCCGAGCTCACTAATTCGTCGTATTTTCCTGACTGCACAATCATTCCATCTCGCATAACCTGTAAAATGGAACCACTCATTAGCAAACCACTCAACAAGTTTTAATCTTTACTTCCATCTAACCGTACCAAGATGCGATCAACGTTGTGAAGGAAGTCTACTTGATGAGTTACTAGCAAGATAGTCTTTCCTTTTAATGCTCCCCTTACACATTTCTGCAGAAACATAATCACAAAGAAACAAGATTCAGCTTTTGACTTTGATGAACTTAACTGATAATTTAAGTGCTCACCTTGAATATGTCTGAACCGGTATGAGCATCCACCGCGCTAAAGACATCATCAAGTAAATACACATCTGATTCCTGATAAACCGCTCGCGCAAGTTGTATCCTCTGCTTCTGCCCTCCACTAAGGTTAATTCCGCGTTCTCCGATCTCAGTCTGGTCTCCAAACTCCATAATCTGCATATCTTTTTCTAAACAACAAACCTTGAGAACTTCATTGTACTTGCTTCTATTCATAGGAAGACCAAACAAGATATTGTCTTGAACCGTTCCATTTTGAATCCACGAAGTTTGCGCTACATAAGCAGTTGTCCCACAAACCCGAACCTTGCCTGAAAGTTTGTGCATTTCGCCAAGAACTGAAGCTAACAATGAAGACTTCCCTGAACCAACGGTCCCAACAATCGCAGCGAGCTCTCCTTTCTTAACTTCAAAGTTGATGTTTTCAATTGCAGGCTCGTCATCTTCATCATCCCAACTAAAGCTTCCATCTTTGATCTCCACAGCGACATTCCCATCACACCCTTGACTCCTTTCCACAGTCTCTTCCGATAGCTCCCTGCTCATCATGTAAGCATCGAGTCTTCCGAGAGAGATCATAGCCTGCGAAAGAGAGATCATAGACTGCGGAAACGTCCTTATCGGTTCTTGAAGAATCTTGAAAATCGTCGTTGTGGTGAAAACCGTTCCTGCATCAAGCTTGACACCCAAGAAAACCGCGGTTGTGAAAGTTAGCGCCGAGATCAACACCGGTGTGCTCCAAAGCACGATAATGTTACCGGCAATCGAATAAAGAAACTTAGATAGCCAACCAAACTCCATTTCTCTAAACTTGAGAATCCTCTCGTTGAAATGATCTTCCCAAGCTTGAAACTTGATCACTCTCATGTAATTAAGCATCTCATTAGTTGCTTTCATCCGTGAATCACGATTCATCATCAAACTGAATTGATACCTATTGTTTCGTTTCGTTCCCAAGAGAATAAACACGAAGATTCCGGTTAAACCGATAACAGTAGTGACCACAGAAGGTCCAAGAGTGTTATAAAGAAGCACAATAGCCGCAGCTACTTGCAACGGCATGAGCCAGATTGCGTGTAGCTGAAGCATCATATCAGAAAGTTGCTGAGCATCAACGGCCATGTAATTAACGATTTGACCAACGCCGTGATTCTGACGAGCAGAGCCGGTTAGCTTTAAACCTTTCTTGTAGAGAGCTGTTATGAGAGTGGATCTTATAAGCATCCCTAGCTTCTGTGAATTGAAATTGAACTGATGAGTAGATAACACTTCGACGAATTTGGCTATTAGGAGGATAAGAACGAGGTAGTAACCCTGTGACGGCGATGATCTTTTGCCGGAAGTGAAATCGACGAAGCTTTGGATGAGAACTGGTCCGACGTAGATGACACTGAGACGGATGATGGCTAGAACCGCCGTGAATGCGATCTCTTTCCAGAAACATCTGATTAGAGTTGTACGGACGGGGTTTCTCGAGTTCTCTTGAGGTTTGGGCCATTTCGATTCGAAGAGCGTCGCGAGCTTCTCTGCTCTGTGCTCCGGTGATAGAGTCGGAACTTGGTCGAGGTTTAATGGAGATTTGTAGCCTTTTCTTAGTAACGGATTCATCCATAACCAGAAAGTTTTCGATATAAACGATGCTGATGCGTATAGTGAAACGTTTTCGGATTTCTCTACAACGACGTCGTTTGATTTCGCCGGAGCTGTGACGTTGCTGGTGGTTACTACAACTCCGGTGGATCCTTTGATGGAGACGAGGAGTAGAACGGCGGTTAAAGGGAAGGAGATGAACGAAGCGACGTCGTCTGCTCTTAGACTCGCGGCGGCGGGATCGTCGGAGAGAAGATGGAGAATTCCGGAGACGGTGAAGAGAGTTGTGACGACGAAATTGAAAACCCAGTAGATTCGTAACGTTAACGGATGAGACGGAGATGCGAATCTTTTTAGGTGGAGAACTAAAACGGCGATGACGACGTTAGTAACGGCGTGGATTAGCCAAAACAGAGTATCAACGAGCTTTAATTTCGTCCGAGTGGTGAAAAAAGCCGAAACGCAGAGCACGAGAGAGCAAAACGACAGGACAATGGTTACCACGACTGTCGTTTTGAACAAACCGGTTGTTCTGGTTCGTGTTCTTCTTCCGAGTAGAGGTTTAGTGATGTCAGCTTCACCGTTGGTTCTTGAAGACGATGAAGAACAGAGTTTTTGGATAGCGAAGAAGAAGAGGATGAGGAGGAAGAGGACATCGACGGTGGAGGAGAGAAGTCGTTGTGGGCAAGGAGAGAGTAGAATGAATCTTAGCCATTGGATTGGAGCGGGAAGAGATGAAGACGGTTCTATGACGGACGATGAAGAGCAAGAGAGATCGGAGAGCCACGTAGAAGAAAGCCACCGCATCGTCTCTCTCTGAAGATGATAAACTTGAAGATAATACTATCTCTCTGAATTTATTACTAGTATTTATGATCGTTCTTGGTTTGTTATCAACTTTAATGTTTTGTGTGATGCAAGAAGAACTTGTATTTTATTATTAATTGTTTTACAAGTATTAAACATTTGAAAAGATTGATAATGATATCAATCAAAGGCTGCTTTCATATTGATTACTTATAGCCGACTAGAAAAAGAAGACAAAAATACGACTCTAATCAGTAGCTAAATTAGTAATTTAATGATGTGAATGTATTGTCTCTGCATGACACGTGTGAGGAAATCAGTTATGAAAATTGAGTGGAAACGAATAATTAACTTGGACTTGAGAGAGTGGGAGTAGAGAAAATGGATGTCACTTTCTATACAAGATTAGTTTGGACTCAAGTGTTGAGATCTCTCCTTGTTTGATAACTCGTATCCAAGGACCATGTGAGTCATGTGACGTTTAGTTTCAGTCTCTTGGGTTTTTCTTTTTGTTATTAAAATTGACAATCCATTAAAGAGTGTTTAATAGCTTGATACTAACGACATTCTGATCATAGCATGGTCAATTATCTTCTTAGCCTTGCTTTGTTAGCTATTTTTGACTAATTGAAAACTTAACATTATTCAAATTTTTTTAACAAATATAACAATCCTAAAGTCCCAATACATCTCCCGTTGGAAGATTAAGCTTGAACTCTAAAATGAGGTAAGGTGTTTTTGTTCGATCAATGTAATCGTATAAAAATGGTAGTTCATGCGTGACCTTATCATGAATGGAACCAATGCATATGTCCTTGGATCTATGCTTATGTATTTATGGAAACGAACATAGATTCTCTTATGAGCTCTATTGCTCTAATCCTATTTTAAAATTTTACTAAATTAAGAAAAGAAAAATGACATTGGAGTAGAGAATATGCTTTGTACATAGAAATTGATTAATTATTATCTCAACAACAAACCTCGAACCAAGTGAAAATTGTAGAGAATTTTAGTGAATTACAAAATAATTTCCTCACGTGTTTAAGATCCTGAAGAATCACCAAACGTTTCTGTCATCGGACAAAAGGTTATGCATTATTGCTACCATTGTTTTGTCTATAACCTAGAAGTTTTTTGGACCTATATATCACCTATGGCCTAGCTAGTGATTTTGAAATGCACATTCTCTTTAAAAACATCTACGACACCAACAAATCTACATATTATTGCTCTCGTTTGATTTACTACAGTTCAGGATATTCAATTAAACACATGATATTAATCATCATCATCGTTGTTGATCACATTATATGAAAAGCCGACTTGTCTCTTTTTGTATATCCGTTTCCCTTCTGCGTATGAATGAAAATAGGACTGAGAGCGACTATATGTTCCCTCGTAATGGGATATTTTTCATTAATTCTTATTTATGAAAGTCATCCCAAAATTAATAGATTTTTTTTTTTGGTTTAAAAATTAATAGATTTAGGAGAGCAAACTTAACGTTTTAATTACACAAATCTTATACTCTGTACCATTTATCAAACAGTTAGCTATCTTTTTATTATTATAAAAAGCACCTTTTCCATGAAATATCAACGCATCTCAGCATCCGACATTGCATGGTGCTAGGTAGGACCTGTTTCGCCGTCACGTGGTCTTTCTTGTCTTCTCTCCATTTTCACAAAAACCTTAAAGACTTATGGATTTTTTAACTCAAAATGAGAATCTTCTTGCTTTCACATCTTCGAAGCAAACAAAGGTGAAGGAGTGGGCTCAAGCCCATAATGAGATAGGCATGATCGGTCATCAAATCGTGAACAAGTTAAATGTTACGTTTCATGGCCATAGTCCACATTATGTATATTGTTGTAGGTTTCTTTCAATTTTGATATGGAATTTCTAACATAGGATTGCATATATGTAACAGAAATTTAATTAATATTGATCGGGAAAGTGTTACAGTTACATTGTTCATATAAATACATGGTTATCGTACGTTATTGATTTAGGTTTTGATTCCGTATCCGAAGGGGTAGAGAGGGTCGTAGTTCTTGTCGCCAACGTTCATCGGAAGCTGGGTAACATGCTTCATCCACGTGCGAGGCAACGTGCCGGTGAAGGGATGATCACCAAACAAGACATCAGCAACTCCTTGTCCTTCGGTTCCGGGAAGCCATGCGACTGCAAGAGCATCGAGCATATCAATGTAAGGTTCGATCACGAGCGGACGTCCAGTGACTAGGATCACTAGACACTTCATCCCACTACCACACGTGTGGCTGAGCGTGTCTGGACCTGGCTTGGTTATACCCAGCGTGGGGCTGTCCCCAAATGTCTCTGCGTAAGGGGTTTCTCCGACGACCACAATTGTGTATGCTGCGTCGGCGTGAAGCTTCGCTGTATCTTGGTTTGGTTCCTCCACGTAGACAACCTCAGTAGTGGGATCTACTGCTTTCTGGATGGCTTCCAATATGGTGGTTCCTACATATATATGTTTCGAAATAACATTTTAGAACGAATATGTCAATATAGTTAAACCTTGAATATAATTGGAAAGATCCGGGCCACCATCAAGTTTGGAAAGATTTAATGTGTATTTGATTCCATCAAGGTTTTTTTTGGAAAGATCCGGGAAACCAAGATATTATAATGCATGCATGTGTGACGGATTAATATTCTCTGACATTCTAAATTACCTTTTATTTTACCGGTAGGGAGTCCATGTTTCGTGTTAGTGGGCATATCTTCACCGGTTCCGTTAAATCCTTGCCAAGTGAGACTAAAGCCACCGCATTGCCATCCCATGTCGTTAGCGTGTCGTCCCGCGACAACGATCTTTTTCACCTTCTTCGGGAGCGGCACAATTTTATCGGCGTCTGTCTTTCCGTTCTTTAGAAGCACCATTGATTTCCTCACCGCCTCTCTCCCTACTTCTCGATGAGCCTACAACATTGTATTATTAAAGCATATATAGTTAGGTAAGTAAGACGAAATGCTTTACTTAATTTGATGGTATCTTCATGATTTTATTATTTCACACATTGTCCATATTATATAGATTTTTCCTTTTAACTCTTTAAGAAGTTTATTTAATAAAGTTTTTAAATTATGTATATAGTACAAAACCTTGTGTCCTTCTGAATTTACCTCAGATCCAAACTCAGTAGTGGGAAGTTTTTCATCTGCCAATGAGTTCTCAAAGAGACCGATAGAGAATTTGACTCTCAAGATCCTTCGAACAGCATCGTCGATGCGGCTCATAGGGATGTATCCTCCGTTCACTAGATTTGTCAATTTCTCCAAGTACTCTGGATACGCCCATGGAACCATAACCTACGCAACAAGATTCCACATTTTAAATATCTCGATCAAGAATCAGTTTCTTGATCGAGAGTAAAATTAGAAAAGTAAAGAAAAGGGCCAACCATGTCAATGCCGGCATTAATAGAAGCTTCGATGGAGTAAGTGTAGTTTGATTTTTCTATCGGTGTGATCTTATCAATTCCGAGCCAGTCAGAGATAACAAAGCCTTGGAATTTGAGAGTGTTCTTGAGGTAATCAGTGATCATTGCACGGTTTGCATGCATCTTAACACCGTTAAGACTAGAGTAAGAAGCCATGATTGATGCGATCCCTTTCTTCACTGCTATCTCAAACGGAGGCATATGGATACCAAAGAGAGTAGCGTTATCAGCCACAGTGTTGTTCTCATTGATTCCATTTATTGTGCCTCCGTCCCCAACAAAATGTTTGGCGCAACCAGCCACATTAATCCTAACCACGTTTTCACGTTAGTTAACTAGATTAAATAAAAATGTAGATTTCGAAACTTCAGTATTAGTTCTTGGTGGTTACTTGGGATCAGCGAGGTAAGGAGCATTTCCTTGTAATCCATCGATGATACTTTCGGTCATCATATTCACAACTGCAGGGTCTTCACTATAGCTCTCGTAACACCTTCCCCATCTAGGATCTCTGCAAACCTGTTCATCCATTTTTTTTCCAATACGAATGAGAAAGGTTTATTATACATCGACATCTATATTTCTGTTGTAGAATTTCTACATAATTACCGCAACACAAGGTGCAAAAGCTTGAGCGACTCCTGTTGCCCTTACTTCCTGCGCGGTTATAGCCCCAATCTTTTTAACAAGTTGAGGATCCCTACAGCAACACAGATTGACAACCGTCAAATGCCTTGAAACAGCATTTCACATAACCTATTTATATATGATTCATTTACATATATACCTAGTGGCACCAAGTCCGACATTGTGGGGGAAAATGGTTGCATCAATAAAAGTATTGTGGCCATGAACCGCGTCAACAGCGTAAAGCAGAGGGATTCCGAGCCTCGTCGAAAGACTCAATTTCTTCATCGCGTTAGTCTGGAATATCCGCTTTGCTATGTCTTTCCCGGTATCATACGGATTGCTCAAAACACTTCCTGTAACTCGTACGTACACCAATTCAATTATAAGCTTTATCAAAAAAAAAAAAGTTATTCAAAAATTCGATATATAACAAGATGTTGCACCACACATACCGATCATGTACTTTGTGAAGATTTCTGGCACAACAGTGGCCACACCACCGGTAACTTGTGAGAAGTTGAACCGATCAATTTGACACATTTGACCAAGTTTCTCCGGTAACGTCATACGTATCAGCAAGTCTTCTACTCTTTCTTCGACCGCTACTTTAGGATCTTTGTACTTAATGTATCCTCTGTCAGCTGCGGTGGCTTCTCCATAACGGCCGGCGAACAGTATCACAATCACCGCCGAGAAGAAAAAGCTCCTGACGCCGAACATTGCCGCCGCCATTAACGGAGACCCTCCTCCTTAACCAGGGAGAATTCAGAATATTGATTAAAAAGATATAATGATCTTTCTAAATCCTGAATTGAAAAATAAACAAGAACAGATCATATACAGTTTGTTTTTTTACTTACGAAAGGCCGTTAATTAATCTCCAACGGTAAAAATATCTAGCGTCTATAATCGGTTGGCGCACTAAATTTACAACAGACAAAAACGGAAACATAACTAATTTAATCCGGACAGTTGTGTGAGCTCCAAGCCAGTCGTTTTCTGTTTAACAACTTACCGCTTTCTGTTAACGGAAAACAAAAATTACCCGTGATTTAGGCCGACATTTTAATTGGGCTTAGATTGTTATCAACCAAACAAATGGGCTTAGATTATTAAGGCCCAATTTATATCTGAAGAGTGTTTTACCACTAGTGTTTTTTTCACTACACTGATCCGCCGCACCAAGTTTTAACGCGTCCCAGACAGACAGGCAGGCATGTTCTGTCTGACATTTCCAAAAATTCAAATATTTTTATTAAATAAATATATTTTGTTTACTTGTTTAATCCAAATTTAAATCTTCATTGAATGCTTTTTCTGAAGCTTTATCTAATAAATCTCTTCGTTGATCCTTCCTTTCCATTAACGAGGTAGAAATTCCAAAACGCGTAATAATCTTGTCGTCATTACAAATTACAATAAAAAGAAGACATTTTTATTTAGATTTCCCTCTGATCCTCTCTTTTAGATTTCGAATCGAGACCAGATCTGCGTGAAGATGATAGAGAAGTGTATAGGAGCGCATCGGTTTCGGAGATTACAGAGATTCATGCGTCAAGGGAAAGTGACGATTCTTTGTCTCGTTCTCACCGTCATCGTCTTACGTGGCACAATCGGAGCCGGTAAGTTTGGTACGCCGGAGAAAGATATCGAGGAGATCCGTGAGCATTTCTTCTACACGCGTAAACGCGGCGAGCCTCACCGTGTCCTCGTCGAGGTCTCTTCCAAAACGACGTCGTCCGAAGACGGAGGAAATGGTGGTAACAGCTACGAGACCTTCGATATCAACAAGCTATTCGTTGATGAAGGAGACGAAGAGAAATCTCGAGACCGGACTAATAAACCTTATTCTCTTGGTCCCAAGATCTCTGATTGGGATGAGCAGAGACGTGATTGGCTCAAACAAAACCCTAGCTTCCCTAATTTCGTGGCGCCAAACAAGCCTAGGGTTCTTCTTGTCACAGGTTCAGCTCCTAAACCGTGTGAGAATCCTGTAGGAGACCATTACCTCTTGAAATCGATTAAGAACAAAATCGATTACTGTAGAATACACGGAATCGAGATCTTCTACAACATGGCGTTGCTCGATGCTGAGATGGCTGGATTCTGGGCTAAGCTTCCGTTGATTAGGAAGTTACTCTTGTCACATCCTGAGATTGAGTTTCTATGGTGGATGGATAGTGATGCCATGTTCACGGACATGGTGTTCGAGCTTCCATGGGAGAGGTACAAAGATTACAACTTGGTGATGCATGGTTGGAACGAGATGGTTTATGACCAGAAGAATTGGATTGGTCTCAACACGGGAAGTTTCTTGCTCAGGAACTCACAGTGGTCGCTTGATCTTCTTGACGCTTGGGCTCCTATGGGCCCAAAAGGGAAGATCCGAGAAGAAGCGGGTAAAGTCTTGACCCGGGAACTTAAAGACCGACCCGCTTTCGAAGCTGACGATCAATCGGCGATGGTTTATCTGCTGGCGACGGAGAGAGAGAAATGGGGAGGCAAAGTTTATCTAGAGAGTGGTTATTACTTGCACGGTTATTGGGGGATTTTGGTAGACCGGTACGAGGAGATGATTGAGAATCATAAACCGGGTTTTGGAGACCATCGGTGGCCATTGGTTACGCATTTCGTCGGGTGTAAACCGTGCGGGAAATTTGGAGATTATCCGGTGGAACGGTGTCTACGGCAGATGGATAGAGCGTTTAATTTCGGAGACAATCAGATCCTTCAAATGTATGGTTTCACGCATAAATCGCTTGGGAGCCGGCGCGTGAAACCCACGCGCAATCAGACGGATAGGCCGCTCGATGCCAAGGACGAGTTTGGGCTGCTTCATCCGCCGTTCAAAGCGGCCAAGCTTAGTACGACGACGACGTGAGTGAGTGAGAGGATATATTGTTTTGTATCTTTTAATTTTGCGTTTAGGGGACACACGTTTATTTGTTTTATTCAATTTTATTTGTTTGTAGTTTACTTAATTGTTTTGATCTCCCATTCATGGTGGAGTCGTGTATGGAGTATTTAATGATTTATTGTAGACGTTATTTCATCATAATCTCTTTAGCATAACAAATAAAAATTCATCACAATCACTTTTGGATATGATTTCCTTGTAGACTCTCTTAAGACAGACATACTACATGTATATGAGTTTTTGTAACTTTAGGATATTTACTACCTTTGTTCCCGTGACTTTTGGTTTAGCCTTTAGCTATGCTTGTGTTGTGTGTGCTAAAGATTTTTCAACAATTACAATTTTACCTGTAATTTTCAGAATATTAGTCTTGTACACCCTATACTCTTTGGTTTTACGTACGTTCCTCTTATTAACATTATAGCATATGCATATGCATAGAATATTAGTTGAAAAGTTTGAAACGTCGTTGCGTTGTAATGTGGAGTGTACATAGTGATCAATGGTTTAATTGGGATAATTTCCTTTAGACAAACGAATCAAAACACTTCAGAGATAATTTCTTTTGGTGAATTATTGCGTTCGTAGTTTTTTTACTCTGAAGTTTCTTTTGGAGATTACATTTAAATCACGTGTATAACTCCAACACCGCCTCCTTTGTGGAATGCACGACGATAATTTGTCACTATTATCTATAATCAAACATGAGTCACAGGAGTATATGACACAATAGTTTATTTATTAAGTGGTTTGCAAAAATATTTTTTCTCTTCAAATATATGTAGGCTCACTAAAATAATATCTTATTTGTGGGCTTAGATTTGATTCTTCTTTTTTTTTTTTTTTTTTAATAAAATTTAAAATTT
>Ga0041059_1001942_pt1 | contig 15934 bp, 15 predicted proteins | sample AraColnosormetaG_FD_56232 | JGI IMG/M metagenome (GOLD analysis project Ga0041059, IMG submission 56232) | Arabidopsis roots microbial communities from North Carolina, USA - Col MF nosort | ecosystem: Host-associated > Plants > Roots > Unclassified | place: USA: North Carolina | collected...
AATCTGCCAGAGGATCAAGAACAGATGTCTTGGCTTATTGACTTCACGGGTTGGTCAATGAGCACTAGTGTGCCTATTAAATCTGCCAGAGAAACTATTAATATTCTGCAAAATCACTACCCTGAGAGACTAGCTGTAGCTTTCCTCTATAATCCTCCAAGACTCTTTGAGGCGTTCTGGAAGGTTAGACAAAACAATACTTCTATCTCATAGTTAGACAACAAGACAACTTTGTTTGTGTTTTGTTCGTCTGTATGTGCAGGAACATGATGGCATTTTCATTTTTTCTTTAATTATGTGTTGTTCCACAGATTGTGAAGTACTTCATTGATGCAAAGACATTCGTCAAGGTGAAGTTTGTTTACCCAAAGAACTCGGAAAGCGTGGAGCTTATGAGCACATTTTTCGACGAGGAAAATCTCCCAACCGAATTTGGAGGGAAAGCTTTGTTGCAGTATAACTATGAAGAGTTCTCCAAGCAAATGAACCAAGACGATGTTAAAACTGCTAACTTTTGGGGATTGGGTCACAGTAACAATAACCAGCTGCACGCGAGCAACGGGTTTTCTGGAGCTGAGATTGCCCCTGAGCCAATCCAAAACCACCCTTGACTGGTTCTGAAGGCAATGTATTATTAAAACCAACCCTTTTGAAATGGACTAACCTTAGCTCTTGATGCTAAGTAGAGAGGTTGTATGATTTAGACATAGCATTTGATTAAAATAAAGAGGGTTTGTGTGTATTAGTAACTCTTGCAAGGCTTGTAAGCGAATCCAAAAACTCTTTACACTCATAAGCATTTTATTTACAGGAAGCAGAAAACAAGATTCGCATTACCAGCAACAAGCTTTGTTTCTTTCAATCTGAATCTCACCAAACACAAGAAGAAGGGAAAATGATTTCTTTCAAAATTTGAAGGCACAAAGAGATTAAAAAGTACATAAAACAAAAATTATACTACACAGCAGTATTAGCTTAGACTATATAGCTTAGAGTTCTGCAGTCAAAAGTGATGTGCAACGGATTGGAGTTAGAGGGAGAGAGTAGATGAAGCTTGAGGCAATTTGAATGAAACTAGATAATCCTCCTTCTGAAGTTTCTGGTGGTCGATTGATAGGTACGCACCAGAAGGCCAACCCCAATGCCAAGACCTACACAGACACCAAGACCAATTCCCACACCAACCCTCACACCAGCGTTGAACCACGACATCTCACCATCTTCACCATCTGCGTACTCTCTATTCCAGTACATGTCGCTGTGTTCTCCTTCATATTCTTGTTTATAACTTCCATATTCAGTAACCTGCACAGAAATTAACTCCCATACTTAACAAAGAAAAATAATTAAGAGACATTCATAGCGATAGTCAGAGAAAGAATACAATCGTCATGCAATTACGCTAATGGTCTTTTTGTTCCAATCTTATAAACTCTTTCAAATGTAGAATAGAGGCTAATGGTCGAAGATATAGACATTGCACTATAGTTAAATAATCTACGGTGAGTATGAAGATCTATCTCCAATAGGTATTGACACTGTCAACTGCAAGAGCCTCCAATTAAAACTTCAAGCATAAGCTATTCTTAACATTGACTCTTAAACAGGGCAACGTTTCCCAAATCAGTCTATGCATAAATTAAAGATAATATACTGTAGCATTACATGTGAAAACCACGATATTCCAACCAATAAGTCACCTTAGAACTGACTGTAGCAGGCAAAAGGATAAGAATTCAGATATTAAGATCACAAGACAAGAGGCAAATGGGAGAGAGAGAGTGTGAGTGAGAGATAGAGAGAGAGAGGGCGAGAGCTATCTATTGACTTGTAAAATGTGGCTGGCCCCATACCTCACATGATCATTTATAACGAAGTTGGTCCACTTCAATATCTAAAGGAATTATCTTCCTTAGAGTACCAACTACCAAGAAACATGTCTCAAAGACTCAAACTATGAAATCTCAAAACCATGAAAAACTTAATGCTCATACAGCCAATAGTGACCATGAAGACTCATATCTTAGGAAAAGCATTCAAAGCATTCAATCAATATAAAACTATTCGGAAGCATTATAATAATCTTGAAAAAATGAAGTACCAAGCAATTAAAAGTTACCTGATAATCAAGCTCAGATGAGTTTCCTTTATGAGGCTCATCAGTTTCATACTCGGGAATCGAATCTAATGCAGTCACTCTACCGTGCTTCTTTCTGAAACCAAGCTGTAGAGTCTTCGTTAGGATGATAGGAGTTCCAGAAAAGCAGCCAGTGACATAGACTTCAATAGTTGGCAATGGAGAAGATAACTCCGAACCACCAATATGTTTCTCCTTCAAGAAACCAGACTCTGCAGTGATCTCAGCTTCACAATTCATGTTCCACCGCTTCACGCTATGCTTAGATTCACCAGTGAAACCATTACTACCAGACATCTCAAGCGTTCCAGACAAAACCAGCTCATCTTTATCATAAACCTCAAACTTCACACTACCAGATAACCTGATATTATCCGTGCTGATAAAAGTAGCAACTTCAGATTTCTTATCAACACGATCACGCCTAAGCTGAGAAGAAACTCCTTCAGAGTACATGCTCATTCTAACACCATTAATCTCCAGAAGTGAATCTGGATCCAAAGGAATATGAGTAATGGTGAGAACCTCAGGTGTCGAATGATCCACCTTGAAATTACTGATTCTGACATAGAACACTCTCAAATCAAGCAATGGCGATGATAATGAAGATGGTAGTCTGGAATTGTGATGGTTATAACTCTGATATCTGATCATCTGGGATGCTTCACCGTTGTTACGTGTCTCATAAGGCTCCACCATGATTAAAGAAAACCAAAATCAATCTCTGTTTCTCACTGAATCCAAAACATATCCATCAGAGACGCGTATATTGTCGATTTGGATTGGAATACGTGTGCTGCAGAAAAATTGGAATCAATGAGAATAACGTGAGAAACATTCATTCCCAAAATGGGGAAATTTAAGGCAATAAAAGAAGCAAAAATCATAACTAATGAAAGAAAGAAAGAAAGGTCAAGATTGAAACTTTACTCACTTGCCACAAAAACAGAGAGATGGTCAAAGAAATCAAAATTTACAGATGCAGAAACAAATCTCTCCAATGTTCTATTTAGAAACCGCAGAGATTGAAAGAAGGTGAAAACTATATTTTTATATCACAAAGGAACAACCTTTGAAGGTAAAACAAAAATTGAAAACCTAGAAAAATCCGGAGAGAAGAAAGGAGAGAAAGAAAGCAAAAAAAAGGAAAGGGAAGCTCACCCAGAAATTTGTTTCCATCCACAAAAAAAAATTGTGAATTTGCACAACTAGTGCTTAATATTAATCTTCCTGTCTGAATCAGAAATTAAACACGGAAAATAATAAAAATAGCAAAAATTTGTGGCCAAGTAGGATTTTTAAGATCCTTCCTAGATCGTTGCTTTCGATATATTGCGAGCTCGGCGCGTGGCGTGGCGACGGACCCCAATTGATAGTCCCAGCAAAAAAAATATGTCTTTTTTGAAGAAAACAAAAGAAAATATCGAAAGTGTGTGAGTCGGAAAAAAGGATCTACAGTGAAAGGGAAAAATAAATCAGAAATCGGGAATAGTGATGGGAACTCGATAGAATTGTCTTTTTATGATATCCAACGAGAAGAGAGAGGCAAGAACCAAGAGGAAGAAGAAGATGGGCTCTTCTGACTTTCTGATCACGTGATCTTATCCCTTTACCAACAAAACAAAACCATTCGCTGTTTACGAGACACACCGCGTCGGTTGTGTTCATCTAAAACGACGCTCATTTTGTTGTTGGTTTTTCTAAACAGTAAGTATTGGGCCTTTATTGGGCTTTTAAATTTACTCCATTTCTTAAGGATTAGTGAACATCGTGCCGTTTTTCTGTTAATTGATCTCACTCTCACATTGTGATCTTATTCATTGTATTCAAAATTCAACTATTCATTGTTCAACAGTATAGAGAATGTCACGGTTCGAACCTCACATGATCGATATAGGTCGGTTTTCAATTAGTATCGAATTATATAAATTCATCTTATATGAATGTCATCATTATGGGTTTGTTGTGAAATGAAGTTTATGTCAAGACCTCAAACCTCACACACAGATTGTAGCTACCAACCGGGTCGTGGTTAGGTGGTGCCGTGGTGGCAATAGTCTTGCATACTAGATTTAAAGATATACTTCTTCTATAATGTCTAGAACGTAGACTGTATATGAACCCTAACTCCAAGGATATATATGTCATACTTGTATTATATTGGTGGATAATAGAGAAGAGATAACCAACGGACAAAAATAAAATCTACTTTTTCTTCTGATATTTTATCTAAACACCAAAGAAATGGGCGGCTTTTGGTTTTTAAAGACTGTTGTTTTTGTTTCTGTCTGTAAAACATAAAAGAAAATTTTATTGCTCTTGAAGATATTAAAAATCAGACAAGCTGTTCAAGAAAAATATTATTCTGTTGAATAAAGTAAACTGATGGGGAAGAGAAGGTTTCAGAAAGCAAAGGAAACGTCGTCAGTAGCAGAAGCTTCATCTCCGACGGAGTCTCAGGCTACAAGGAGACGAAGAGGAAGGCCAAGGAAGAATCTTGAGAACCCAGAAGATTTCAAGAAGGAAGAATCTGAGGAAGACGAGGATTACGAAGAGTACGAGGACGAAGAAGAAGAAGACGAAGAAGCTGAGGTGGTTATTAACAGAGAGAAGCTGAAGAAGAAAGTTAGGAGCAGTAGTGGTAGTATGGAAAAGGAGCAAAAGATGAAACATGAAGAGTTAGAGGAGGAGGAGAAGCCGGAGATGACGGTCAAGGTAGTGGTTCCACCGCCGTCGTCTAGACGGTCGAGGAGGAAAAGCACGCCGGTGAAGAGCTGGTAAACTTTAATTACCGTATCATTAATTAATGGAGTTTTTGTTTTTGTGTGTGTTTTTGGATTTAACTATTGTTGGATTATAAATTAATTGAAACTCTCATGGGAAGAAAAAAAAACAATTGATTTTTGGATTTGTTAGTTCAAAACAAGAAACAAATCTTGTTGATCTTAGTGTTATTTTGGTGCATCAAAATAACTTTAAAACATATATGATGGTGAAGACTAAATTAAATGAATTGTTTCATGAGAAAGCTGTTTAGGGTTATTGTTTTAGTTGTAGTAGGTTGTTTAATTTATTGGTTGCGTAGTTGATGGATGGTTACGTCCCTTTCGAATTTTTATACGATAAATGATAAAAGGTACCATCGCACATGGTGGAACGGATAAGTTAAGAAACTAATGGATATTGCTGGTGAAAGAAGAAACCTGTCTATTATTAAAATCTTTTAACCAAATAGCTGTAATTGTCGATTAAAGTTGTACAACTAATTAATCTTGGAGCAGTGAGAGAAAGAGACTCGACGAGTCCACGTTGATATACTATTTTAATACAAGACATTGTTGGCCCTGCAAGGCCTTCACGTGCGAACTCATCTTCAAAAACATTCCCAAAACATCGAAACCTATCAAAGGATTGAAACTGTCTAAAGTTTTGATATGATTTCGAAACTTTAACATCTTTCCACAAGTTAACACTGTTAGATGACAACAAAAAACAAAAAAGCTTTAGACCAAGAAGAAGAAGCTTTAAAGGCTAACAAAATAGCTTTAGCTTGGTCCTGTCTTAAGCTAAAATCGCCTGTGGTTTAGGATATGAAGACGACAATGAAAAACAAAAAAGCTTTAGCCTACTCCTTTCTTAAGCTAAAACCGCCTGTGGTTTAGGAGGATGATTCCTTTCCTTCTTGTAACGCAACTGCCCTGGATCAAACCCACCTTCCTGCGCTCCATAAACCGCCCACGATGGTGTTTGAGCCATATAGTCTGTGCTCGTGAACGGTTCTCCAGAAGCAACCTACGCGAATTCATTCAAAAGTTTCGTTAACTTAAAGTTAGCATGAATTTTTATTTTGAGACGATCATATTTTGTGTTTGGGTTAACTAACCAGATCGTGGAACTTTTCATAGTCAATCCAAGTGAACCACTTTCCATCCACTTTGAACTTTTCCGTTCTCCCTAGAAGAACACAGCAAGAGTGGGCGTGCTCGCAAGCAACCTCGTACTCCCCATTGCTCTTCAGAGACAGAGCTTCTGAGAATGCTTTAACATCTGTGTGCCACGGTACATTCTCCATTGTCAACTTTGACGTTGCAGAGCTGTTTTTGTTTTGTTTCCAGAAGATTAATATCAGTAATGATATGTGTAACAAGAGTGGAGAGAGAGAGAATAACAAGTAGAGCACACTTACGATCCGCAGTATGTGACGCCTTTGATCTCGATAAAATCAGGTTTCCCAATGCTGAATAGGTTGAAATAAGCATCTAGCTCCTCTGTGTTCCATCCTTTGACAAGTGTTAAACGGTAGACGGTTCGCTGCTGCTTCTCTTGGAGAGCTTTCAAGGAGTCCTGGGAACCAAATGGTCCGAGATTATTATGGGTCTTAATTCACATTTCATTTCAAATTCCCATTACATAGAGGAGGAGGTTATTTAAAATACTCACAATGAACCGTTCCCAAAAGTCAGCAAAGAGAGGTCTATCAATGGCCTTCAAGCTCTCTTTGGTGGCAGCATCTACACTTACGTACAACTGTAGATATCAAAGAAAATGAATTAGGCAAATTTGGTTCCGTTTAGTGAACTTTTAAAGCTACAAAACAGACACCACATACCTGGGTGATAGGCTTCATCATCAAAATCTTTTCGGGGAATTGTGCATTTGTAACCAAAAACGTAGAAATACGCCTTCCATGTAGCTCATCTACAAGGGCATTGATCTCCGGATACATAATCGGCTCACCAACAAGTGATAACGCACAATGTCTTGGGTTAAGACCTTCTTGTAATTTCTCTGGAGTTACACCTGAAGAATATAGCCAGCCAATACAAGTCAGCATCTGACATTAAAATGGTGGAAACAAATCAATCATATAAACAAAACACCCAGAGCATATTTGACTTCCAAAAGGCATCAATCAAGTTCAGTTTCATAAACTATGAGATTTTTAAATAGGTTCCAGGCTACAACTCATGCAAAGACATTCATAAACTATAAGAGACCTGCGTGAGTTCTGAGCTTTCATCATCTGCAAGTTAAAATAAGGAGAAAGATATAAACTAACCTGGAACTCCTTTCATTTGCTTAATCATATTTTTATGAAGATCAAGAGCGCCTTTCACAATCACTGAAGGCTCATCCATCTTCCACTGCCAGCTCTTTCCCACAGGATTTGTGTGATGCCTCCAACAAAACACACATTTGTTTGCACAAGCCAAACTAGGTGTTGTCTCCATGCACCTAGTTTATTCGAAAATCAAATACCGAATACCTTAACATAAGAATCACGACCTACCAACATAAGACTAGAGGAAACAAAATCAGAACTTTCAATCAAACCTGTGACTCTCAATGCCATAAAAGGAGTGCTTGTAGCAACCTCCCCTGCCTCTAAGTTGTGACTTTGTCCATCTACATATCTTAACCCCACTATGCGACCCGATAATTTTATAGCCCTGCAAGAGATAAAAGTCATGCTCATTCAAGTAAAGACGAGAAAATGAAAACACTGCTTCAAAGCTCAAGTAACAGAACCCAATACCTGCTTCGTTAAGCTTGCTCTAATCACAGGGGTCACCATTTCCTTCTTTCCATCAACTTTAGTCACTTTAACTACACCATTTCTCTTTGAAGGAGCTTTTCCAGCAATATCTTCAAGATCAACAATACCTCCGTCTGCATCATTGTCTTCATCTTCCTCATCTGTTGAATCGTAGTACTCCAGATCATCCTCAACAGCACCAATCTGCTGCGAAACCCCATTTGTTTCTTGAGCAGATCCTCCTTTCAGAACCCTAATAACTCCATCACACCAGTCTTGAAATGCTCTATCTAATTCTCCATCATCAACATCGCCTTCTCCCACCGGAATCATCTCGAGTCCACCCAGTCCTATCATCCTACTCGACAATTCCTTCGCCACAGCATTATACGATTCACCATACGCACGGCTCCCGACACCGAAAACAGCGAATTTGCAATCGGAGAGAAGAAGCGAGCCGACTCGGAAATCTTCAGCGCTCTCACCAAGCCAGTTCACAAGAAACTCTCCGTTCTTAGGCGGCTTCCCGCCATCCCAAGTCGACGCGATGAATAAAACTAGGGTTTCTTTAGGTAGATCTTCAGGTTCGTAGCTATGTGGATCGACGATATCAAATGCTATGTCGTTAGATGCGCATAGCTCGTGAAGCCGTTGAGCTAAGGCTTTAGCTGTACCAGTTTGGGAGATGAAGAAGATCTTTCCTCTGCTGGCTTTCAATGTAGAGCTAGGGTTTAACGAGAGGTTTTTCAGATGTTTCAAGCGACGATATTTATGGATACAGTAAAAAGTCGTCGCTGAGAGTAACGCAACGAAAGCTAGTCGAACACGCACGGAGGAAGTCGTAGACATGACGGAAGACTTGAACTAGATAGTCAAGCTTACGGCGGCGCGTAGTGTTTACGCGAAACTATGAACTGTGAGAGATGGAGAGAAATGGGGAAGAAGACGGGAAGAGAGCAATAAAGTGTGAGGTTTTAGAACTGGGCTTTATTTTCGACCCATTTAGTTTAGGTTAAAAGCCCATTGGGTTTAAAAAGCCATTAACAGCCACAACCACGCAATCTTTTTGTGTACTCGTCTTTATTCTGATTTAATGTGTCACGTGGCACTACTTCTTTTGGGATCTCTTCTTCTTCAGCAACGCCTCGTTTCCCTCCCTAGTTCCGCCGAGAGAAAGGAGAAAAAAAAAAAAGTAAATGCAATTGAAACGGAGGGAATATTCGCCGGCGAATTTCCGGTAAATGTCTGAGTGGTTTATCAGTAGGAATCCTACTTTTTCGACGGCATTCCCAAGTAGTTGTATTACAGTTGTAAATCCCAATTTTATTCTCCTTTCTTCAGAATTCGATTCGTATACTCCTCAATGCCTATTTAATAGTTTAACCACCACCATGCGTCTCTCTAAACGCCAACTCTCGCTTCCTCTTTCTCTCTGCTTCTCTACTTTCTCTCCTCGTTCCCGTTTCCATCATTTTCCTGGAAAATATCCAGCTCCTCGAAGAGAATTTCTCCACACTACTGGTTCGTCTTCCCTCTTCCTCCTACTACATCGTTTTGCTTGTTTCAGCTAGGTTTCTTCTTCATCGTGCTTGATTTCTTGTTGTAGACCGTTTTCGTGTTCGCTGTGCTCTCTCTTGTTTTCGTAGTAGACTAATGGTGTTAATCGCATATTCAGTGACTTCGCTATGACTGATTTCTATCTTCCGATGGATTTTCGTGTTAGCTAATTTTGATAGTAGCTTAGTTTTCTGGAAATCAGAGTTTGTTGTTAGTGAAGAATCGTAGATCGGGAAGGAGGATGTGGTAATTAGTAGGTATCTTTAATCGTGGAAGTTGCAGTTTCTAGGTTTTGCCTGGAGCATACCTTGGAAGATACTTTAGGATCAGGACTTAACGTGGTGCACGCTTTGATCCTTTTGATCGAGGTAAGATATGTTAGTGGAATCATGCTTGATCACCAAAGCTTTAATGGTTGTATGACTCGTGTTGACTAATTTCCAAATCACTTATCCACTCGTAGAGAACGTGTCATCAGGTAGCTTCGTTTTCTTCTGTGTATCTAATTTTAGCCTAGGTGGGTTCTGACTAACCAGTTGTTTCTTCCTAGATTATTTTCAAATATTCTTATTATCTGTGCTGGATAGAGTTTGTACTATTCTCTACGCTAATTGTATTGTGTGTTCAAAAAAGCTATATCATCATTTGAAGAACAGAAAAAATGATGTTTACTTTATTTGATAAACTCTCAGGGACAAGCCAGCTGTGTTTTAAGAGTTCGATGGAAGATCAGAAACCGAGTGCTCTCAGTGAAAATGTGTTGCAGTTTCACACTGTGGGCTCCAGAGATGGATGTGACGTTCCCCATGAATGGTCCTCTCCGGAAGGAGGAAAGAAAATTGATATAAGCAACCAAATTTTCTGCAATAGATCGCTGAATATGAAAAATATTATTGCCGTAGGCTTTGATATGGACTACACTCTTGCCCAATACAAGTCCGAAACTTTCGAGTCCCTTGCTTATGACGGAACTGTCAGGAAATTGGTATATGATTTGGGATATCCAAATGAGGTTAGTATACTATTTTCTTGTTTTAAGGTTGTAAACGGCAGAAAAGTTTTGCTGATCGTTTTACTTGGTGTGTTAAAAACAAATCAGCTGCTAGAGTGGACATTTGATTGGAATTACATGGTTAGAGGCTTGGTGCTTGACAAAAAGAGGGGAAACATCTTAAAGGTGACTACCTTGTTTCTGACTCTCATAATAATTGTTGCCTCTTTCTAATCAACTTTTGATTATGCAGATGGATCGCCATAAATACGTGAAAGTAGCTTACCATGGGTTTAGGGAGCTCTCTAAGGAAGATAAAGTTGAAATCTATGGGAGCAGCCTAGTACGAGATTCTTTTGATGAACCCGACTACGCTCTCATAGATACTCTCTTTTCACTGGCCGAAGCCTATTTGTTCGCTCAACTTGTTGACTTTAAAGATAATAACCCTGAAAAAGTTCCCAAGGACGTTGAGTAAGACAGCTTCCCACATTTTACTACTTCAGTTTATGTTTCCTAATGGTTGTAGTTATATTAACTTATACCTGGCATGAATGTTTTCTCTTAATTTTGCTTATGATTGAAACTCTTTTAGCTTGAATACTCTATTGTTTGTACTTTTCACAAATTGATTTCCTCCAATGATATGCTTTAGTTATGCTCGGATGTATAAAGATGTTCGTGCTGCTGTTGATTTGTGCCACCGTGACGGAACTTTAAAGCAGATGGTGGCAAAAGAACCTAATAGGTAAGGCTGGTGGTATGTTCACCACTGTCTTTTGTAAGTTGGATAAGCACAACTCTGCCATGCCTCTCTATTGGAAATGTCTATTTTGCTTAAGATTTTTCTTAACTTGCCATATGTTCAGGTATATCAATGAGGATACCACGATAGTACCCCTTATTAAAATGATCAGAGATTCTGGACGTTCTACATTCTTAGTAACCAATAGGTAATGCTGACGATATTTCTAAAAACTTCAAAGTGTTCCCCCAAAGTTAGCAGATATTTCTTTTGTAGCTGTGCAGATAGATATAGGTAAAAAAAATTGAAAATAGTTATATACTCGACAATATAACTTAAGCAACTTCAACCATTGTAACCTGTTCCCTCGCCCTTGTTACTGATATATGGAACTAAGGAAGATACAAAAGCATTTGTGAATATCCTGTTGTTGGGAGACAAATGTTCAACATTATTGATTTATTCTGTTTTTATATAATCAATTTTTCTCATATTGTTGAGAGACAAGTTTTCGTGTAACATTCTTGCAGTTTGTGGGACTACACAAATATTGTAATGAACTTTCTCTGCGGAGGGCGCACAGTACATGGTCCGCATACTTGCAACTTTGATTGGCTCCAGTATTTTGATGTTGTGATCACTGGCAGGTCTTTTTCTCTACTAAGTCTCTTTAATCTCTCTAAACAAAATCGTTGTGATCAAATGATTAGACAATCATTTATTTATTATTGGTTATGAATTTTGTTGGAAGTATAAAGTATTCCTATCTCGTTTGATTTTTTTTTGTTATCTGAATTCTGAATTGGATATTTTTTCATTAAGTGCAAAACCTGGGTTCTTCCATGAAGATAGCCGTGCTAACCTTTTTGAGGTGGAACCTCAGTCTGGAATGCTTATTAATACTGACAATGGAACACCTATGGCTCAGGTTTGGTTTAATGAATTGTGACATCCATTCACTGTCTTCAACAAGCTATATTGCTATTTCTTATTTAAATGATCCTTGTGTATCCGTTCAAGGTGGGAGATCCTTCACCAAAAATCTTACTGAAGAGTAAAGATAAAGGTTGTCGAGTTTTTCAAGGTGGAAATGTCGGGCATCTTCACAGTTTGCTCTCAATTGAGTCAAGTTCACAGGTAGAGAGCACTAGCTATTTTACAAAGAAAATTTTGCTTGCTCTATTACATATATCAGATTAGTTTGAAATGACAGATATTCCTCAGAACTCTATAGTGACTGACTGCAGATTTACTATGCATCATTCGTCACTTATTCAGCTATTGTATTTGTTAGGTACTTTATGTTGGGGATCATATATACGGTGATATCTTGCGCAGCAAAAAAATACTTGGTAAGGTTTTCATTTCCAGTTATAGACTCTTTTTTTATGTTTTGTTGTGTGAAGTAACTTAAACAAATCTTCATGGGTTTAACTGAACTATGTATGGATTCTGAGAAGAAATATATGGTATATTATATCCCTAATTACTTGTGAATGGGGAGCTTAGTATGTAAGTAGGCTAGTAGCACTTGCATGTTGATGAAGAAACTGTTCAAAGTGTCCTGTGTTTGCGCCAGTTACTTTGGATCTTGATCTTCTTCTTTCTTCAGGCTGGAGAACTATGCTTGTAGTTCCAGAATTAGAAAAAGAGGTTGAACTTTTATGGGAACTGAGGAATATGCGTAAGGTGAATGGATCCTCTCTATATAACTGTTATTATTCTCAGAGATCTATTAAGTTGAAAAAAATCAAGTTTGTTGAAGTATCTTTTATTAAACTAAATAATCAATTCCTTTGTGAAAGGCCTTCATGCATTTGTGCGGCAAGTCTTCGAATTGTCCTTGACGAAATTGGATCTAAAACTGCTTATGATCATAATTTATAATTGTATACATTATTCTTCCTTTTCAATTCAGTATTTTCTTTGGTCTGCAGGATCTTATTTTGATGAGAAATGAGCGTGATTCAGTTGAAGACAAAATTCATCACTTGAATTGGTCTCTAAAGTGAGTGTTCTTTAAATTAGGTCCTGGCCCGAAGAAGCTGTGTTGCATAGAGTAGAATTCTTAATTGTTAAAGCCATTTTACACACAACTTGTTTATATCGTAACCAATTCTATCAATCAGGTTTGAGGATATCAACGAGAATAATAAGCACGAAATGTTATCAGCGCTCAAGGACTTAGAGGTAAGATAGAACAAGTATAATTCCTAGATCTTCAACAGTTGGATGAGTGATTCTAAGTCAAGTTTTTGTGAAATTCAACAGTCTAAAAGAGATAAAGTACGACAGAGTCATCAACAAGCTCAAAGAGAATGTCACCAAAAGGTAAATCTAGCCTCGTTAATCTGAGTGTGTATTGGTGTAACAGCTAGTTTCAGTTTCAATCTGTTACGACTTCTCATGTTATGTGGGCCGTGGAAACTGCAGTTTCACAAGGTCTGGGGGCAACTGATGAAAACTGGCTACCAGAGTTCTCGATTTGCTCATCAGGTAAATACGGTTTATATTTTGCTTTCTTATGTGGTGTTTTGCGATTGTGGGGAATAACTTTTTCCAAACTGCATTATCTTCGAATCATCAGGTGGAAAGATTCGCATGCCTGTACACAAGCCAAGTCTCAAACCTACGCTTGTACTCACCAGACAAGTATTACAGACCCAGTGAAGACTTCATGTCCCATGAATTTCACCTTCTTCCTCTGTGATTCAGCCCAATGACCTCTATAGCAGTGAGAGAGTAAATCCAGTAATGGTCTGGTTTGGTACTTATTCTTAGTGTCTATAAACATTTCTTAGTTTCTCTTGCCTATTTGCATTTCAATTTCACTTGGTACAAGCTTGCGACTCTAGTGACATGTTATCTTTTGGAAATTTGTATTGAATGTCGATGATATTCCTTAAAGAGGCATTTCAGTGTTTACAAAACTTCATATTGATTGATCATATTTGGACCAAATCTCTACTATCCCCCAAGTTTTGTTTCCTAGTAACCTCAGTTACTGCTGGGCTAGCAACTTCTTACCAGTGGGTTTGCTTTTTCTTGCTGTTGAGTTAAATTTCTTGATCATCATATTAAAACCCTTGGGAGCTTTTCTGGCAATGTCGATGTTCATAATGCTCTCTCTTGGCAAAACCTTTGCTCTATGTAAAGAGTTCAATAAAATTACAAATACTTGAATGTAGTATGTTGATATACATGTGATAGAAGATAATGCGATTATTGACACACAACGAACAAACAAACAAATCTTAGTAACGTTCTCAGCCCAATTAACAAAGCTGGAAAATCTCTTGTTTCTTCTTGTTCTTGGCCAAAACAGAGAGGGAGAGAGAGGGTGACAAAGAATGAAGTTGTTTCAATTTGTTCATCTGAACAAGGATTGAAGTTCTTCAAGAGTTTTGCCTTTGGTCTCAGGAACCCATAGAGTCACGAACACCACTGTGAATGCACAAACCAATCCATACAGAGTGAAAGTTCCTGTCCAATATTAACCCAAAAATCCATCAAGATAATGCTCTATTGTCCCAAATGGTATGAGAGAAAGAGAAAAGAAGAGAAAGAGAGAAAGGAACCTCCACTGCTCCAGGCTAACAGCAAATTTGCTGTCATGGTGATCAACCAAGAAAAGAACCAATTGGCTAGAGTTGCAATACTTCCAGCTAAACCCTTTATGTTCACAGGAAGGATCTGTTTATCAAACAACAAACAAAGCAAGCAAAGGTAGAGTTCAATAAGTTTTTCGCTTTTCGGTTCTTACAACACTTAGTTCTAACTTCTAACCAACTCATTACCTCAGACATAATGAGCCACGGTATTGGTCCCATTCCCAATGAGAAAAAGACAACCATTGCCTATAACGATTCAACAGAGTTAAGGCACAAATAATCATTCATTGCATTCTAGAAAGTTCCGCTATATAACTAACTTACCACAACTCCAACTACTGACAATATGCTCAGCCAACTGTACATGTCTGAATCAGGAGACACAAATTCCTAAAAGAAGAGATGTAAAACTCAGAAAGTCGAATCTTGGATTTGTTGCAGAAGATGAAATGATGTGTATGGAAGTTCAAGATTTTAAAAAGTACCTTAAGATAGAAAGCAGCTGCAACAATTACAAGGCTAATCGTCATCCCAACCGAAGAGATCTGGAAAATATTTTCCATTTGCATTAGTTAATCTTGGATATGTCTTAAATCTTTCTGTAGAGGGAAGTCGGAAAGATATGAAAGTAATGAGTTAATACTCACAGTAAGCAGAAGCCGACGACCTGCTTTGTCCACCAACCAAGTGGATATTGCAGTCGCTACTACCTGAATAGCCCCGACCCCAAATGTTGCTGCGTTACTCGATGTAACTCCTAAACATGAAAACACGGAAAATGAAAAATTAAAGTAATAATATGAAACAAGAAGCTTCAGGTGTTAGAAAAACCCTACCTGCAGATTCAAATATTGTACTGGAATAGAATAGGACACCATTAATTCCACCAAGTTGTTGAAGTACAAGCAACCCTATACCAACCTGTTACACACACACACACGACAAAAAAGAAGTTTTAAGATAATGTTTCTTATGATAGACAAAGTATATTCCAAGGAAAGATATTCAATATTTGTACCATAAGTGGGAAATAGTATCTCCTGCGTTTGAGATCTACAAACCGAACTGTATTTCGCTTTGTAGATGATGCCACAGATCTCTGCAGATTTGCAGAAAAGATGAAAAATTAGCGTTTGAAAACCAGTCTTCATGTAACTCTTGGAAGGAAAGATTTTAAGTGGTAGTGTTACCTTGATTTCATTAACTTCAACGGTAATATCAGTCTCAAATCCTCGAAGAACTTGTAATGAAGTTTCAAATTCATCTGTCATACCCATTTTTGCCTACATTTTAACGAAATCAAGTATCCCATCAGAGATGATTAATGATGTTATTAAAAAAAAAAAAAAGAGTGGAG
>Ga0041059_1001943_pt1 | contig 15934 bp, 16 predicted proteins | sample AraColnosormetaG_FD_56232 | JGI IMG/M metagenome (GOLD analysis project Ga0041059, IMG submission 56232) | Arabidopsis roots microbial communities from North Carolina, USA - Col MF nosort | ecosystem: Host-associated > Plants > Roots > Unclassified | place: USA: North Carolina | collected...
TTTTTTTTTTTTTGGTTCGTTAAGTTAAAATAAAAGAGAATAAATTAAAAATGTTTTCTTTTGTCGTCAAGGAAAAATTCTCTTCTGTTGACAAAAAATCAAAAGTAAAAATATTCCACTTTCCGAACTTTTTTTTCTTTTAATTAAAATTATACAGTATGTTACTAAAATTAGTGATAGTGATTACAAAAGATAAGAATAACCTTTTTTTAGTGCTGTCTGCTTTTTTATTTTATTATTCTCTCTATTTTAATATTATTTATTACATATTGCTGTGTCTACTAATATTAGTGATCATAAACATTTTCTTATCATAGAAATATAATTTCCTGCGGCATTTGAAAAACATCGACCGATTTCGTGTAATCCACACTACATTCACGATTAAAAAAAATTATTTTTTTAACATATGAGACCACTATAAACAATTATACATGTAAACCATACATAATTTCATAATTTGCATTTCTAGGCTTCAGATTTTATATGAAAACATTAAATAAATTATTGGATAACTACGAGAATTCGTCTTATTTCTGTAATTATTTTGGATAACTACGAAAAACAATTTAATTGATATAGCCATATAGGTTATACCACATCCACTAACTACTAGTATATGATTCTAATTAGTAAGACGATCCTTCTAAATATATGATTCCACCTATTTTCTCCTTTTAAGTTTATGCTTTTACTTGTTTGAAACTCCTCAACCAAACCAAATAAGTTAGTTATGAAAACTTAATTGCATAGAGATTAACAAAATTAAATACACATCGACGAAATAAAATAAAATAACTGGAGGGACAAGTTATATGGTCCATGTGAACGGATTTCATCCGGTCGGTTCAATTTGATCTCATTTGCTAATTTATTATACACAAATTCAAATGGTCTATTTTTTATAAAATATGACACCTATATACTTACTTGCGTAGACACGATATAACCGGCCAAGCAAAGTTTTCTAAAATATATAATAATCTGCAAATATGATGTTAACAGTCCATAATTATAGACTATAGTCTCGCAGTGGCTAGAAAAGTCAAGCATGCAATTTTTAATTATAAATATTTGACACATTTTAGTAGAATTATAAACAAATATATTGATTGCTGCGAGAAGAAGTTTCCAACTTTGTTCGTATGATGAAAGGTAAATTTTGTGATCGAAAACGAAAGTAGACATGTTTGAAAGTCTTAAAATATTGGTAGAAAGGTTTTCGAAATTTTCGTGACAATTAAATTGATAATTTTGAGTATGGAACTTGATCGAAAAATTAGAAGATTTTGAGAAAAAGACAGCATGTTTTTATGCGATACAATGTATAGTTTCACAAACAATTCCAATAATAATATGATAAATGTATAATTTTGTAGATAGTATAAGTGTAATTTTGTAAAAGTTAGTCACTATACATAGTGGTAGTGCTATGAGCAAGCCAAAAAACATATATGAGTAACTAAAATTAGCAGTCAAATATAGAGTTGGATAGCTTCAACACCAATCATAAAAGTTTTATCAAAACCGTTACTAAAAGTTTTACTTTTTTTTTTTTTTACAGCTCTCTCGTATAATTCTTTTGTAAATTTTGCACTATTTCAAAAATACTTACAACTCCAGCTAACAACTTAATTCTTTTTACAGTTTTGTATTATCAATGGGATCCATAACAGTTGTATAATTTTATATATGTCTTTGTTAGTTCAAAAAAAAAAGTTTTTGTAATAATAACTCTTTTGAAGTTTGTACGAACGTAAGAAAAAAAAAAAAGGAAAACTAGAATTAGTATGACCCAATAACTGAAGCTAGGTTTACCAGGCCGTGTGATAAGAATATAAAGCCCAAATTAAAAATGGGTCTAACCTAAAGGCCCAATAACTGAAACTAGGGTTCTCTCCGCATCCATTTTCTGCATTACTATTAAAGCCGCATTTCTCATAGAATCCGCCACTTAGGGTTCATAGCAGCCAGAGAGAGAGACAAGTGAGAGGGATCTACCAAACGAAGCAACAATGGTGAAGTTCTTGAAGCAGAACAAGGCCGTGATCCTTCTTCAAGGACGTTACGCCGGAAAGAAAGCCGTCATCATCAAATCCTTCGACGACGGTAACCGTGATCGTCCTTACGGACACTGCCTCGTCGCCGGACTCAAGAAGTACCCGAGCAAAGTCATCCGCAAAGACTCAGCTAAGAAGACAGCTAAGAAATCTAGGGTTAAGTGTTTCATCAAGCTTGTTAATTACCAGCATCTGATGCCTACTCGTTACACACTCGACGTGGATCTCAAGGAAGTGGCGACTCTTGATGCTCTTCAGAGTAAGGATAAGAAGGTTGCTGCTCTTAAGGAAGCTAAGGCTAAGCTTGAGGAGAGGTTCAAAACCGGTAAGAACAGATGGTTCTTTACCAAGCTCAGGTTCTGAAGAAATTTTCTATTTCGTGAGGAATTCATTTTGAGCGTTTTGTTATCGTGTTTTTTAGTTTCTAGGGTTCATTTCCCATGGTGAAAAATGTGGATCCTGTTTTGGATTGTGGAAGATGTTTTGTTGAAGTTTGGATTATGGATTTGATCTTTTATTTTGATTCTCTAATGCATTCTTATTTACTCTTTTGTTTCCGTTGAATTATATTTGCTTAGGCTTGAGGAAATGATGAATTTAGTAACGTCTTTAGGCTGATATTGGTTAAAATCTGGAGGTCCATTGCAAAGAATTCTTGTTCATAGCCTTAGTTAGAAAATTATAGATGTTCAAGTTTCGTAATCTTCGAAATTGAATTTGGTGTTACTAATTGTCTTAATCACGGTTTTGAATTAGCAAAATATCAATAGCTAATTGTTTTTTGAGCAAGGTTCTGATACAATGGCTATATCTCCTTTGTTTATAAGCTTCTCTGGCATTAAGTTTTGATAGAATCGGGAAATGTATTTACCAAAAGTTGAATCTTGTATCGTTTTTGTTAGATTCTGAATATCCCATTGCAAGTAGCTTATTCCTAAACTCGTCGTAAAATACAGCAAATTTTCGAGTTTCATTTGTCTAGGAAATTGATAATTTGTAATCATCAAACTTACAGATACAGCCAATGATGTTAATTATTTATTTCAGAGTATTGAGAAAAACTCACATATGATTTCTCTGTTAACTGTATAACAAAACGCAGGCTACTAAAAAACAATCACTATTGCGGTATCGTTAATCTGATCTAAAGACAGATTTGTAGGCTTATGTGATTGTTTGTTTTCTCACTTGGGAACCAATAAATCGACAGCTAAGTAATAGCTTCCTACGATCACAGTCGATGCAACAGAGCTTCGAGCCATCCTCATCCCAATACCTCGGAACAAGAGATTTCTGTCTGTAGGATGGATTCCTGTCCATCTCTCTAATCTCTTCCCTGGTTTATTCCATTTTAGAAACTTCCTCTCCTTTGCTGTATACTGTAAGTAAAACAATAGAAACCCAACAGAGAAAATGAGTTTCATATCTCTTTGTAAGATAAAGTGGAAAGCCATGAGTAGAGTTTCTTTAAACCTTTGGCAATATTACACACTGTGCACGTGTTCTTGCTGTGTCAAAGCTATGTGATGCTGCAGCTGCAACGGCACCAGATATCCCAGCAGCAAGGCTAATGGCTACCGGAGATAAAGGTCCAACTTCTTCTTCAGAACTGAATTCATCAAGTTTCCGCATAATCATTTTAACAATCAACAATCCAAGTTCAAGTGAATTGAGAATTCAGTGTCGATTGAGAGTTTTAAGTACCTGGGCAGAGGATTCATCCCAACAGCTTTCCAACCGACCATTGCCTCGTGAAGAAACTGCCATGTTGAAAAGAATACTCCACCGTAAATACAATCTCTTATAAGACCTGAACGTAGATTCCTCCATAAAGCTCTATATCCTTCAAGTGATGCAACATCGAGCGGTCTCTTAACATCCATGGCTGATGGTGGGTTTCCTGTTCCAGTCATCATCCAAGGGTACTCTTGCAAAGCAGCTGTCATGTTTGGGTGTTTGTGATTTAAGACGGATAAGAGACTGACTGTTTGTGTCAATGACTTTACATCAAGAGTGTATCTTCTTAGCAGTTTTGTGATCATGGGTGAGACCGGTGCGGTCTCTGCAACAGCGGAAGCATTTGGAGCCCGTGATGCAGCAGTCACTTGTTTTCGGACTTTGATTAGCTCAAATGGAGAAGTCATCACTGTTTCTGCTGCACCTCCCACCAGACCAGCCAGAAAAGCTTCACCAACACTCACGTAGTTATCATGTCGACCATCTGGAGCGAAATGAATTCATATTCAGATTCTTCAAGACAAAGGTATTGCCCAAAAAGGAACCAAATTTGCGTATAAATGACATGAATGTATGTGAACACTGTTGCATATTCTAACATAATCCATGAACAAATGATTGCTGTATTGACTAATTAACTGATGTTATTGAGCTAATTGACAGAGGAGCTAGACACAAAGAAACCTAATCTTGAATCATCGAAATCAGACACAACAAAGGAGACATGGACCTGTGTAATACCTTTGTAGAAAGCTGTTAGAATCTCATAGACACCAAACCTTGCACCAAAACCAGAAATTCTTCCTAAAGTTAACGATCCAAGACCACTGTACAGACCTGCATTTGAAGAACATGTCATTATGCCTGATGCAGAATCAGAAAATGATTGGAATCTAAAAGAGTAGTTTGCGAACCTGAATAGCCAGAGAATCGAAGAACTCTATTAAAAACTTGAAAGGAGCTTAATTTCTTATTGGGTCCTGAACCAACCTGTAGTTCAATGCTATTCTTAATCCCCAGATGAATCTAAGTGATAAAAAGAACAATTTGGTGAAGAAGAGGGAAAAAACCTGGATAATGGTTTTGATGGTATCTAAAGGATAAGCGAGAGCAGTTCCTAACGAGACAGAGGCCGAGGCAGCGATGGCATGTGTCGCAAACTGATGATTCTCAAGAAGCTTATCCATCTTTAGCCTCAGCGAAAACAAATGTACATATACCTATACGTTTTTGTCAGCAACACTACAGACTACAGTATCAGTATTCAAACATACTATGTCCTTTACTCTTATCATAGTCTCCAAAATTAAGAGGTTTAGAAGTAGATCAACAAGTTCTTATCATCCATTTGATCCAACACAAAATAAACAATAATTAGAGTATTATCATACCTCAAGTCAAGAAGAGTTTTCTCTCACAGGATATTAAGTAAACAGAAACCTCATCATCAACCTCAAAGATGTTTCACGTTGAAGCAAAACCCAGATCAGCGACAGAGAGAAGACGAAGAAGACGACCGACGCTAATCGGAGAAGAAAAGACGACGTCGTTCAATCAGAAAATGCCCTAAAGGAAATGACGTCGTTTTAGTTATCAAGGGTAAACAAAAAAAAGTTAAAAAACGGAAAACAAATTTTAGCAAAATTGGGTTGGTGACGTCACGATACAGATTTGCCGATTTATAGGTCATAAACCAGAAAAAGCTGCCAAACCTATTTTCTTCGAACCCTAAAAACGGGCCGGGTCGATTTCTCCGCCATCGCAATCCTCCACCCTCCTCTGATTCTCTCCGCCGTTCGTCGGAAATCTCCATCTCCGGCTGATTCCAGCTTCCTCTTCTCCAGAACCGAAGCTACTGTACCGGAATTTTATCACTTTCCCCGAAACCGATTCACCGTAACCGGCCACAAACCAAATCAGGTTCTTTTCTCTTCATCTCCTTGTACAAATTTTTTACGGGTTTGTTTTGTTTGTATCGAAATTGTTTATTCCGGCTAAGAATTTGGTGCATGAGGTCTGCGAAATTTCAAATCTTTTTTCTCGAATTGTTCATTAGAGGATCTAGGCTTATTTACCCATTAACAAAGTCTTTACCTTTTCTTATATCTTCTTCCTCTTGAATGAATTAGATGGATGCGGAATTAGAACCTGTAGCTCTTACACCTCAGAAACAAGACAATGCATGGAAGCATTGTGAAATTTACAAATATGGTGATAGACTTCAGATGCGTTGTCTCTACTGTCGGAAAATGTTCAAAGGTGGTGGTATAACTAGGGTTAAGGAACATCTTGCTGGTAAAAAGGGACAAGGTACTATCTGTGACCAAGTTCCTGAAGATGTTAGGCTCTTTTTGCAGCAGTGTATTGATGGAACTGTGAGACGTCAGAGGAAGAGACATAAATCTAGTTCAGAGCCTTTGTCTGTTGCTTCTTTACCTCCTATTGAAGGAGATATGATGGTCGTTCAACCTGATGTAAATGACGGGTTTAAGTCGCCGGGTAGTTCGGATGTCGTTGTGCAAAACGAGAGCTTGTTGAGTGGCAGAACAAAGCAAAGGACTTACAGGAGTAAAAAGAATGCTTTTGAGAATGGTAGTGCGAGTAACAATGTTGATTTGATTGGTAGAGATATGGATAATTTGATTCCGGTTGCGATTAGTAGTGTGAAGAACATTGTGCATCCTTCCTTTAGAGATAGGGAGAATACAATTCATATGGCGATTGGAAGGTTTTTGTTTGGTATTGGAGCTGATTTTGATGCAGTGAATTCTGTTAATTTCCAACCGATGATCGATGCCATTGCCTCTGGAGGATTCGGGGTATCTGCTCCCACGCATGATGACCTTCGAGGGTGGATACTGAAGAATTGTGTTGAGGAGATGGCGAAAGAGATTGATGAATGCAAAGCGATGTGGAAGAGGACTGGCTGTTCTATTTTGGTTGAGGAACTGAACTCTGATAAAGGCTTTAAAGTTCTTAACTTTTTGGTTTATTGCCCTGAAAAGGTAGTGTTTCTGAAATCTGTGGACGCATCTGAGGTTTTATCTTCTGCTGATAAATTGTTTGAGCTACTTAGCGAACTGGTTGAAGAAGTTGGCAGTACCAATGTTGTTCAAGTGATTACAAAATGTGATGATTACTACGTTGATGCTGGGAAAAGGTTGATGCTTGTGTATCCTTCTCTATATTGGGTTCCTTGCGCTGCACATTGCATAGACCAGATGCTCGAGGAGTTTGGGAAACTTGGCTGGATAAGTGAGACTATTGAACAGGCTCAAGCTATCACAAGATTTGTTTATAACCATAGTGGTGTTTTAAATCTGATGTGGAAATTTACTTCTGGTAATGATATTCTGCTACCAGCATTTAGCTCTTCTGCCACAAATTTTGCTACATTGGGAAGAATAGCCGAGCTCAAATCCAATCTGCAGGCTATGGTTACTTCGGCCGAGTGGAATGAATGTTCATATTCGGAAGAACCAAGTGGATTGGTGATGAATGCTCTCACTGATGAAGCCTTTTGGAAGGCAGTAGCTTTGGTAAACCATTTAACTAGTCCTCTTTTGCGGGCTTTGAGAATAGTTTGTTCTGAAAAGAGACCTGCAATGGGGTATGTCTATGCAGCATTGTACCGAGCAAAGGATGCAATCAAGACACATCTGGTTAATAGGGAGGATTACATAATATACTGGAAAATTATAGATCGATGGTGGGAGCAACAACAGCATATTCCTTTGCTTGCTGCTGGTTTCTTTCTTAATCCAAAACTCTTTTATAATACCAACGAAGAAATGCGTAGTGAGCTTATTCTATCGGTGCTCGATTGCATTGAGAGATTGGTTCCTGACGACAAGATTCAAGATAAAATCATCAAGGAGTTAACCTCCTACAAAACTGCTGGTGGAGTTTTTGGAAGAAACTTGGCAATAAGAGCTCGGGATACAATGCTTCCTGGTATGGTTAATTTTCCTTGATTTTCTTGTATAAATCTTTTCGCTTGTACTTCTCTTACTTGACTCTCGTTACATTCTTGTTTCTTAGCTGAGTGGTGGTCTACGTATGGAGAAAGCTGCTTGAACCTCTCACGTTTTGCGATACGCATTCTTAGTCAGACGTGCAGTTCATCAGTTAGCTGCAGGAGAAACCAGATACCTGTCGAACACATATACCAATCAAAGAACTCCATTGAGCAAAAACGACTCAGCGATCTTGTATTTGTTCAGTACAACATGCGCCTCAGACAACTGTAAGTCTTAGATCTTGTCCCATCTCAGCCAACTGCATTGTTTCCAAGGAATAAGAAAGTATAGAAATAATGGTTCTATGTCTTCTCTAGGGGTCCTGGAAGCGGAGATGACACACTAGACCCGTTGTCACACAACAGGATAGATGTTCTGAAAGAATGGGTTTCTGGAGACCAAGCTTGTGTAGAAGGAAATGGAAGCGCGGACTGGAAGTCGCTTGAGTCTATTCATAGGAACCAAGTAGCACCAATCATTGATGATACTGAAGACTTGGGTTCAGGTAAAAAGATTTAGCATCCTCGGACAACTTTTTTTGTGTGTTTCGAAGATTTGAGATTTTAAAAGTTGAAATGAATGTGTACAGGTTTCGATGATATTGAGATATTCAAGGTAGAAAAAGAAGTGAGAGATGAAGGTTATTATACAAACACATCGGAGAAGTTATTCACGTAAGATTGATCATGGTTGGTTTAAGCTTCTTCGTCGATGCTTTCTGACTTACATGAAGCTGTTGTAGTCATAGGTGTCGATTTGTAACATTAGAGTCTTCCCTTTAGAATTATCTCTTCTACAAGACGTTTCAGTATTCTTATTCTTCTTACTCTGCATTGTCCTATTAGGTTTCCATAGAGTTTGGGTTTTATAATCAGGTTCTGTCCAGATTTTTAAGTTGTTTGACAAATATATTTAATATGGTCATGAAATCTAAATGCCTATTTTCTTTCATATATATATTTGATGGCTTTGTTAGACCATCTGTTTTATTACTAGCATAATTACTCCTTAATTCTTGTCAAGTTTTTGACCGATATCTAAGCATACACAACAGAAGGACCTCTCACAATGTATGATCCATTCGACCAAACCATAGAAACTGGAAGGTCATTGTCAGAGATTGTAATGGTGAGACCTTGAATTTCATCAGTTTAGAAACCAAAGACATTTCAGTGGCCCATATTATATGCCCATACGGCCCAGCCCATTAAGAAACAATTGGAGCAATCGGAGAAAAAAGAGCCAGAGATAAGCTAAAAGGTCTACGATAGTTCCATCGGACATCGGCGGCGACATGACTTCTTCGGCGGCGATCAGATCTGACATCTACGACAGAGAAGAACGCAAGCAGTTAATCTTCCTTCTTTCGATTCTTCTTCTTCTTCATTCTCTTGTTCACTGTGTTCGAATTCTGTCTTCTTTCTCTTGATTGCTCAGTCGTGTGTGCAGGCAATACCAAGCACATATTCGTGGCCTGAATGCTTACGAGCGGCATAAGAAGTTCTTGAAAGACTACGGTACTACACGTCTTTCAATCTCCTTGTAAATGTCTTTGGATTTGTTAGCTCGATAATTAGGTTTTAATAATGGACAAAAAGTTTGGGAAATAGGGTAAATAAGTGGCTTTCTATTTATCCAAAATCCATATTGTCCCAAATCAAAACTGGTTGATGAACAGTCTTCTCCTCTGAGCTAGGAAGGAGGCTACAGTCAGCCTTACATGTCTTATTTTGTTGGTTTCCATTAGAAAGAGTATTCTTTTACCCTGGAGTTAGCTACTATTTGAGGAGCTGTTGGTGTTCTTGTTTAAGATTTTGTAGTTTCATTCTTTGTTTTGCAACTTTACAGTTCGATTTTATGGGAAGGATAAGCCTGCAGAAGTTAAGTTACCGGTTAAAACTGATCAGGACACACTACGAGAAGGATACAGGTATGGTGCAATTGTCAATATGTTTTTGTGTTTTGGAAAGTTATAAGTTTTAAGATGCATGCTTTGTTGATGAATTTACAAGTCTTATTGTTGAATCTTACTTTGTATTCGCCCTATTACTACATCGCCTTTGTATGTTTTTACTTAATTTTGGGCTTGTCTTGCAAGGTTTATACGTTCTGAAGAAGATGATTTGGATCCTTCTTGGGAGCAAAGACTGGTGAAACGATACTATGATAAGCTTTTTAAAGAGTATCCTTCAAAACATAGTGCTGCTTCAGATACACTAACATCCGTTAGATTACTTTAAGTTATGGGATTGTGGATAAGTGCATGTCTGTTCTCCTTGACTGTTTGAAGATACTGTATAGCTGACATGTCAAGGTACAAGACTGGTAAGGTAAAGTCTAGAGTGTGAGTACCACATCTCATTTTAGATTCCTGTAATCTTTTGTTCAGTTGACTTATTTTGAATTTTTTTGTAGATGGGTTTAAGATGGAGAACAGAAAAGGAAGTAATGACTGGGAAAGGTTAGTGGTACTTCAAACTCTTTGTCCATGATTTCTTTTGAAGGAGTTGTGATAAGAGTTTTGAGTGTAAATGCAATTGCTTTCTGTCAGGGCAGTTTATGTGTGGGAGCAAACATTGTGATGAAAAGGAAGGGTTAGCAAGCTATGAGGCATGTATCATTAGAGAGTTTCTCAATTACTGTTTTGATGTTTGTGTTGGATTTTTTCACTGAGCTTGTTGATTTTGCAGGTGAATTTTTCTTATCATGAAGCTGGAGAAGATAAACAAGCTCTTGTAAAACTCGTAGCTTGTGAGAGGTAGGCACTCATTGTACACCTTGCTTATCTCTATGCTTGTATCCTGGATTGTTTCTATGCTTTTGTTTAAAACTTTCTTGGTCTAATATCAAACATTTTTGGCATTAGATGTGCTGAGAAGTTATACTACAAAAAAAGAAAGGAGGGTGAAAGATCAGAGAGTAAAGAAAAGAAAAAACAGAAACGAAAACGGTATGGAGAAAGAGATCGTTATTTGATAACTAAGGGTCACAGTTTTGTTTTGGATTACATTAAGCTAAACACACATTAATTTTCAAATTCAGGAGTAAATCACACAGTGAAGATGACACAGACGAAGAGGAGAAAAGAAAAGAGGGTGAAAGATCAGAGAGTAATGAAAAGAAAAAACAGAAACGAAATCGGTATGGAGAAAGAGATTCACTCATTTTACAACTAAGGGTCAGAGTTTTGTTTTGGATTACATTAAGCTAAACACATTAATTTTGAAATTCAGGAGTCAATCTCACAGTGAATATGACACTGACGAAGAGGATAGGAGAAAAGGTATGATATTTGCAAACTTCAATATATTGGTGTCTATTCTATATAGAAAAGGTTATGGATTATTATAATTCTGGGAAGGAGTTAATAGAGTCATTCATATTGCAGGGAAAACAAGAAAGTCCAAGTTGGAAAGTGCTGATAGAGAAGGCAAGGATGATGAAAACTTCGATGAATACATGGAGGGGATGTTCCCGGGTAATGGGTGATATTCGAGACTTTCAAGTTTCAAAAGGTGACCATCTACATCGCAAGAATATCTTTTATATCATAGGCTAGATTGAGTTTGAACCCTGAAATGTAAACACTTACATAGCCCCTTATTCACTGAAAGAAATTGAATTTTAATATCGAGACCATAACATCAAATACTTTTATTATCTCGAGTTTGGTGTTGATACCTAAGTATACACAACAATAGGACTTCTCACATTGTGTGAACCATCCGACCAAATCAGAGATGCCGACACAATATTAGAAATACCCGCAAGACTCTTTCCAGAGACTGTAACGGTGAAAGACTTCTTCTCCCCTGGCGCCTTGAAAGAGAGTGTAGCTGGCTCAACCTTGATGCTGAGTTTGGGATTCCCAGACAATTTTGCCTTGTAAGTGGATCCCTTTTCCCCAACGTTGGTGACTGTTCTTGAAAAAGTGATATCTGAAGACGATGAAGCTGACACTTTGGCTGACATTGAAGGGTAGTTTAGATTTCTCATAGTAAGCTTTGATTGTTCAGAACAAGTAAAGGTTCCACCCGCAATGGTACTAATTCCTTGAGAAGAGTAGTCCAAAGAGCAAAGCATGTTCAAGTAATCCTCTTTGGCTATTTCGTAAACAAGCCCTGGATCAACTGCCACTGTAGGGTTAACAAATCCTGATCCGTATGCAAACTCAGCTTCTGCATTTTTCGAAGCGTTCATTGCCCAAGCTGCATTAAAAACAAAAAGGATTGATTCGGATCTCACTTAACTTAAACTCTTTCTTCAGAGAATAGTTCGATTTGATGTTGATAATTACCGGTAGTCATGATAGCAGATTTGATGGCAGAAGCAGACCAATCAGGACGTAGTGTCTTGACATAAGCAGCTACACCTGCGACATGAGGGCAAGCCATAGATGTTCCCGTCATGAAATAGTAATCCACGCTTTGTCCAGGTAACGCGGTTTGAGCCAGTGGTGAATATGCTGCTAATATATTGACTCCTGGAGCTGTTATATCAGGCTACATATATATACATCTCAAGACATCAGTCAATCCAAGTACCAACAAATATAAGTTATAATCACATAGGTCGGTTATTTCGTTTTGAGTGTTCGTTACCTTCAAAATGTCACTAAAGAGAGTGTTTGGACCGCGAGAAGAGAAGGCAGGAACGACTGGAGCACCATTGTCTTTAACTGTATTGGTCTTCAATATAGTTCCTTGCGGGTTTCTGTTTCATTTAGAATGCCATTAACATCTTAAGAGAATCTAATCAAAGATTTGTTTATGTAACATATTCTTACGGTGAGGAGAGAACGTAGGATCTTAATTCTTCATAATTGGTATCATCTAAGGTTGCAACGGCAATAGGACCAAGACCGGGAGTATCAACATCAGTTACATGAAGGATAGTTCCAACCGCACCCGCTGCTTTCTGTTCCATAACATTATTTGGAACATCGCACACAACAATCTTTCCTTCCACCGTGTTCAGGCAACCGCTAGCGCAACCCCTACCAGAGAATGAATACCAATAAATAAAGATATATCCATACAAGTGAAATGCTTGACGCACAAGTTAGGTCATTGTGGATTCCTTGAATCACAAATTACCTTGCTAGCTCCTCTGTACAGTTATTTGAAGCAGTTTTTCCATACGCCAAAGGATACTTCTTTCCCTCTAAGTCAAAGTCATTGATCGATCTTCCCTGCATATAAAACTTTAATTAGTCACCATGATGACGACAACAAGCACATTCATATATCAACTGAACAAGGGAAAGACTTCTAACAGGTAACATCTTGTCATCTCCATTAACCACATTAGTAACAAATTTTCTGTCAGTAGAGCCAGCAGCCACGGATATGAGCCATGGTGCAAGGTTATCCGCTTTTGCGAGTGCAGTGCCGGCATTTCCAACCGCTACCGTGGTAACAATCCCTTTGGTCATCGCGTGAAATGATCCAATAGCGATAGGGTCAATGTCAACTTTAGTAACACCGCCTCCAAGAGAAATGGTTAAAACATCTACCCCATCCGCTATAGCATCGTCGAACGCAGCCAAAATTCGTTCACCATTGCAACCCAATGGCTCGCACACTTTGTAAACAGCAATTCTACCTAAAGGCACACCACCTCTTGCAGTTCCTTCTGCCACACCGTTCACACTCACTCCTTTTACTTTGTTTCCTGCTGCTGTTGAAGCCGTGTGTGACCCGTGAGCGTCACTGTCTCTTGCGGAGTCGTGCACATAGTGTCGGGCTCCAATCACCTTTCTGCAGTAGAATTTGGATTAGGGCCGGGTAGTTAATCTTTATCTTTTGCTCTTTTCTTGTCACGCAAGAAACTTTGAGAATAAAAATAAAAATGTTACTAACCTATTGCAGGTGAAATTAGTTCCTCCTGCGCAAGTTCCTTTCCATTTCTTTGGTATTGGGCCAATGCCTTCATCTGAAAAACTTTTGGATTCAGGCCAGATTCCGCCGTCTATTACACCTACTATTACATTGCTCTCGACCTCAGGGACATTGTTGCTCTTGTCACCAAGTCCCATGAACTCATAAGACCTTGTCGTAAAAAGCTTATAAACGGTGCTTGGGAATACCGAAACCACACCTTCCATGCCTACAAATTACACAAGACATCATCAAATAAACCATCATGATCACGAGTTTCATTATCTTCTATAATTATATAACTCACCAATAAGTTTATCTTTTTCAGATTCAGTAAGTTTGGCTGCAAAACCATTGAAACTTCTTCCATAGCTTCTGACCAAATAATCTTCAACGGAACTGCCGATCAAAAAGAGAAAACGTAAACAACAAGCAACAAGATTTGGGTTAGTGAGATTTGAGAGTCTTATATTAAAACCTTGATTCGATGACTTCTTGAAGGATATTCTGATGGTGAGACATAGGAGAGTAAGAAATTTTTGATGGAAGAGCTCCCATGTAAGCTATATACACCTGCGTCATGACACAACGAATGAAATAGGCCAATACAAATTAAGAACGTCGATAGATTTTGTTCTTTTTCTTTTTTTGTTTAAGAGAGGAACTTCGATAGTTGTTATTATATATGTTTACGAAACAAAACAGAAATGACTTGCTTTTCTTTCATCTTCAATAGCTGTAGGAACTTGACAAAGGCTCATGAGAAGAACCGAGGAAAGACATAGGAACAAGCCAAGGGAAGCCATTATCGAGATGTTTAATTGTTGATAAGAATTCTCAATATGTGAAGTTGCTAGTTACATGGTTATATATATACGTCTGCAAGAGAGAAATTAACAATGCATTTATGTTTTAGAGATTTATTTATTTATTAGGCTTTAAATATATTTCCTTAAGCTTTTTTTTGTGTGTGTGTGTGGAGATTTATGTATTTGAATCTGGTTTGATTGTGTCCATTATGATTGATATCTTTAACAGTGTATATATGGAAGCGAACTCCATAAATCATAAATGTTTACTCTTAGTTACTTTGATTCTTTATATATCAGATCTTATAAGATGTCCCCAAAAAAAAAAAATCAAGATCTTATAATAGTATTAGATACAAATTTCGAAATTCAAAAACATGAAAGACCTTATTTTAATTCTAATTTTCAATTCTTGGGTTCACCCTTTCTTATTCAACCCTCTTAACTAGCCAATTAATGTTTTTATTTAATCTAATTAAATAAACCAAAACACGCTCACTATTATCTAAATAAATTAAATTAATTCATTAAAAAATGTTAGATTGAATTAATTTTAAATCTTAAACCCTAAGCATTTAATTTTATTTAATTGTAAAATCTTCCAAACCAATCATATATAAACTCAAACTGACTTATAATTTTGTTTAATTGTAAAATATAAACCTTAAATCTCATTTATAAACCCAAATTTGACATATCATTTTTGTTTAATTATAAAATCTAAAACCTAATCACTCTTTTATTAATCCAAACCGACATATAATTTTGTGTAATTATAAAATTTAAACCATAATCCTTATTTATAAACCCAAACCGACATATTTTTTAATTTGGATTTATTTTAAAATATAGTATTACATGGAAAATTGTTCTATTTTGATTGGCTAATCAAAAGTGGGTGAATAAGAGAGATTTGCTCCTATGGGTGAACTGAAGAACTTTTTTTGATCAAAACTATTTTCAAAACTGATATATATATATAACACAAGAAACATCTCGGTTTCAGGAAACATGGTGGTGCATGAGGAGAGCTTGAAAAAATAATTTTGCCACTTATGTTACCAAAGTAAACTTATCTTTTTGGTTAAACGTATTGAGAAAAACTCTACCGTTAAATGTGTTTAAGCAAAATGTTTTTAAGATGGTGACATATCGAGAAGTGATTGTCGATTTTGTGCGAGAGAACACAAAACAAAAAGAAATCTCATATGGTGATTTAGAGTCGTTAAACAAATCTTTAACTCCTCCAAAAATAACGGTCACGCCATCGGATAAGAGTCGACCCATGGCCGAGAGACAATGTGGGCACAAAGTTGGCATTCTTAGCGTTAAAATAAATTAGTGAAAAATCCATTCAATAAATTCTTTGAGTTATTTATATGCACACACATATGTATATATATATATATATATATATATATATATATATA
>Ga0041059_1001944_pt1 | contig 15930 bp, 20 predicted proteins | sample AraColnosormetaG_FD_56232 | JGI IMG/M metagenome (GOLD analysis project Ga0041059, IMG submission 56232) | Arabidopsis roots microbial communities from North Carolina, USA - Col MF nosort | ecosystem: Host-associated > Plants > Roots > Unclassified | place: USA: North Carolina | collected...
AAAAAAAAAAAAACTAACCATTATCAGTTTTTATGTGAATAAATAATCATATGACTATATAAAAAATACAAAAATGTCTTTACAACTTAAATCGAAAGCAAGTTTATGAGAATAACAAGATATTTATCAAAAAATGATATTTTTCTAATATGTTATGATAATAAATGATCTGTTATATGAAAAAGTAGTATGTTGACAGAAAGAGATTTTCAGTTATCACGTGTAATTTAAAAAAATAACGTGGTTAAAAAAAATAACATACAATTTAAAAAGAAAACATAACGACGGAGATTCCAAAAAAAATCAAAATCGAACAAAATAAAATGAGAAATCTTCTACAAATTAAGGGAGAAATAATCTATCAATATAAATAACGTTTGGCAGCCTACATTTATCGAAAAAGAGATCTGGTGGTTGTGATGGTGGAAGATGTGGTGGTTGTGGTGGTGGAAGAAAGAGAGATGAGTGGTAGTTTGTTTCGGATTCGTCGGAAGTTTTTCGCCATAGAATCATCTAAGTGTTTTGTGTAATTTTGGAAAATAACGTGTAATATATATAAAGTTCGAAATGGGTATAAAAGTAATTGCAAGTGAAGAAATAGAGTGTACTGTAACAGCATGGCTAGTTTGTTAATTCTTTTACAATCTATGGTTATTTTGTGCATATTCTTATAAAAATACTAGGAAATGTCTCACGCGTTGCGTGGGTTTGTAAATAATTTAATAATATATAAAAATATTTTATGACTAAATAAACATTAATGGAATAATATAAAATACACTAACGGTAAGAAAAAGCAATACCCAATTTTAATTAAAGAGTAAGTCTTTTTATTAGATTAAAATGACACTATAAAATAAGCTGTATTTGTTTCTTTTGTATCCACTATTAGAATCTTTTGTATTTAAGTATAAATTTTAGATATTTAATTTTTATTTTAAATGATCACAAAAGTTTGTAGGAAAAATTTCTTTTAAAGAAATATTTGGGAAAAATAATGATATATAATTAAAACTATTGAAAATAAATAATAGTGTATTTAAGTTGAGAGAGGACACATGTCACAAGGAGAGATGTCACGTGTCAGCTTCTCGTAGCTCTTGAATAGGAGAAACCTTTATTTATTATATAAGATGTATATAAAATTGATTGTGTAAGATTTTTTTTTTCTTTTCTAAATATTAAATTAAATATAAAAATGTGTGTGAGTTAATATTTAGAATTTAAATAGTATCAATAATATTAAGTGTGTAGAATCAAAATAAAATAATAAAATAGATTGCAAAAGACTAGAGTTTTGTTTAAATAAAAAATTATTAAATTAAATATCAAGAAAAATGTTTGAATTACTGTACTGTCGAGAAAAGATAATAATAATATATATATCTTACATTGTATATTTAGGCGGTACTTATCTAGTATACATATTATAGATTTTATTATTAATTCATTTTTTGTTGGAATTTTATTTTACCATATTTTGTGGGTTTTCAGCTTTTAATTTAATAAAATTATATTCACTAAAAAAATACGTTTGTACAAAATTGTCACTGAGACTATGATTTGGGGTGAAAAGCTGTAGAGTTGGAGGGTGAGGCCACTCAAGATGTGAAGGGTGCAGAGGCTGATTTCCAGAGAGCACTGCAGTCTTCCCTTTTTGATTCTCATCAGAAACTAATTTGGAGGAACTCTGGGATCAACTTCATTATGCGATAAGAGCATTGAAAGCTTTAAGATTCGATAATACCATGCGACAGAAAGCCATAGATAAATTGATAGCCTTACAGGAGAAAGAATCCATTGCGTCCAATGAAGAATGCATAGCTAGAGAAGTTGTTCAAGAGGCTACTTTGGAATTATCTTTGGGTGAAGCGAGGTTGCAGCAGGTTCTAGTGGAGTCAGCGGGTCACAATGCTTCTGAGGTTGAGGATAAAGTCTGGGAGACTATGATTTTGGGTGAAAAAGCTGTAGAATTAGAGCGTGATACCACTCAAGACGTGTAAGATGCAAAAACTTCTTTTCAGATTGCACTGCAGTCTACTCTTTTTTATTCTCAGGCCCAAGGACAGGTTTTGGTTGGGAAAAGTACAGTTGTTGACGAGGATGCAATATCGAGTGGCGTGGCTGAAAATGAGTTAGCAGTAGATGAAATCTACACTTGTGAGGCAAGCTTTTCTATGAAAAAGAAAAAACCTATAATTGTTGTTATAATCTTGTTTATGATGTTTGTCTCTGACTTGTTTAGATTTGCACCGGTTGAGTCTCTCGAGCTCGCCAAACCCTGTTTCCCATCTCCAAGTTACTTTATGTTGTGTGTTCTACAAAATCGTTGAGAATAATTCATTGGATTCTATAGTTTGAGACTGAACTCTGATCTTTTGAATCTCCTGGAACTTAATGGTTTCGATGCAAAAGATTGAGGCCTCTATTCTTCAAAGCCTAATCCTTGAGTCCCCTATGGCAGCGCTTATATTATTTTGTGTATTTCCATGCTACTCTGTAGATTCCACTTTCTTGTTTGATGATCAAGATTTCTGCTTTGATTTCAGGAATTACTTAACAGATCTGGTGCAAGAACTTTGGAACCAAGGACGATGACGAAAGAGAGCACTAAAGTTGATCTATAGTTTTCACTTTCCTAGTACAGTACTGTGTGAGTGTGAGTGGATTGATGATGTACAGCAGCTGACATTTTCCCTCTGTAATTTCTCTAATATACAGCAGCTGATATTTCCACTATAAATTATGGGATGTGTATCAATATGGAAATATATTAAGATAAATACTTTATTAAAAGGTTTTGATTTATAAGCTTTCTCATTACTTGCTGCTAAATTTATTAGTTTCCTCCTTGAATTCAGCAACTTTTCTTGGGTTTAGCCTTGTACCATCGTGGCATTTCCTATAAACTTCAGAAATCTCCATGTGCATTCTACTACGCTTGTGCTTTAAGTATGTTGAATACTATTAGATAATTTCCCAAGGATTATATTAATTCCACTAATCCCTAGGTTAGCTGCAAGATGAAGTTAAAGTTCACAACTTTATCTCTGCAACTAGATTTTGAGTATTTTGCTTCTCATTTCAGATCTTCTCTAAGAAAAGACAAAAGAAGATGGTGTTAGCTTGTGTTCTTGTTGATTTTGTCTGAGCTTGAGGGATGGGGAAGACGAATGTATTATCGAAGATCAGAGCTTTCAATGGCGTCAATAGACCCATCTATGTGTTGGCAGGTTTGGCTTTTCTTATCTCAGTAGCTACATTAGCTAAGTTCAACTACATCACTCCACTACGCTTCTCTGATCGGTTCTGTAACTATCATGGAAGCTTTGACGGCGACAACTACAACATCGGAAGCCAAATGAGAAAGACAATCGAAACCGCCATTTTTAAAATCCACCAAGAAATGGATGATCTCAAGGCTTTAGAAGCTAATTCTTCTACTCCTCCATCCTCTGTTTCATCAGCTTCAGGATCCATGTTTAGGCATGTAGCTTTTCTTGCGGATGTTCTTTCGCTAGTTCAGTCGGTTCATATGGAATTGCCTTCGTTCGAAGAGAGATCCGTAGCAGATCATCCGTTGAAGCAGCAGAAAGGTGACCCTGGTGAGCATTTTATGAGAGAAGAGATAAAGAAGTACATAAAGATCAAACCTAACCGGCTCGGGAAGCAGAATTTCATGGGAGCTAACGGAACATTCACCTCGATCGGGCACGCTTGTTTTGCGATGAAGAAAGATCTAGAAGAGTATATGGACTATGATGTTGGAGAAATCTGCAATGATGATTGGAGATTAGCTCAGAAGCTTATGGTTCATGGATGCGATCCGTTGCCTAGAAGACGGTGCTTCTCCCGTGGCCCGCAGTTATACCACAAACCGTTTCCAATCAACGAGTCTTTATGGAAGCTTCCGGATAATCGGAATGTGAGATGGGGACAGTATAAGTGCAAGAACTTTGCTTGCCTAGCAAGCAACACAACAGCACGAAAAGGGTTCTTTAAATGCACTGATTGCTTCAACCTCACGCACCACGAATCTCCGAGATGGCTTAACCGAGGCGAAATCGATCCTGAGACGAACCAAACTGCGGATTTCTCGATAGCTGAAGTACTCGAGATTAAACCGGGAGAGATTAGAATCGGACTGGATTTCAGCATTGGCACTGGAACTTTCGCAGCAAGAATGAGAGAACAGAACGTCACGATTGTATCAGCAACAATCAACCTTGGCGCTCCATTCAACGAGATGATCGCTCTGCGCGGTTTAGTCCCGTTGTACTTAACCGTGAACCAACGGTTACCGTTCTTCGACAGCACGCTTGATATGATTCACACGACGAGGTTTCTCGATGGATGGATTGATCTAATACTTCTTGATTTCGTGCTGTTTGATTGGGACAGGGTTTTAAGGCCAGGTGGATTGTTGTGGATCGATGGTTTCTTTTGTCTGAAAGAAGATGTGAGTGATTACATGGAAGCGTTTAAAGCGTTGAGGTATAGGAAACATAAGTGGGTTGTGGTACCTAAGAAAGATAAAGATGATAAAGAAGTTTTCTTCTCTGCTGTGTTAGAGAAACCTCCAAGACCCTTTAGATGATTGATCATTGCATAGTCTCTGTCTTTACTATTATCTTTGTAATCATATTCTTAAAACAAAACAGAATGTCAAAATAAACTGAGTTATATTTTAGTTATATGTTCCAATTTGCTTGTATAAATTCAGACTAAGAATTTCACCAAAAGTGTTATATGTTTGACATTTATGTTTGTAATCCATTGTGATCAATATGATACGACGTAGTAATGTAACTCTCTGAGCGAGAAAGAGGGTTCTCCATTTTGTTGTTAACAACAAAAGCAATCTCCACTAGGTTCGGGATGAACGAACCAACAGGCTCGGACCGTGGAACGCGCGGTATATAAACAACTTTGCCTCTTTGTTCATCGATTCCGTTACATCGGCTCATTGGAGGAAATCGGAGAATGGAGGAGGAGAAGCTAGAAATCGTCGGGCCTTTGGAGGAGCCGTTGATGGGAAACATCGTACCAGAGGAGATCAATGGCTTGGATTCGCTTACGTCGTCGGATTCTGATAGCGAGAAACCAGATTCCCCCGTTCCCATAAATGCTCCGATCTACCGGATGTTTGGAAGAGAACGACCAATTCACATGGTTCTCGGCGGAGGTAAACGTATGAAACATTCTCTACACTCGTTCCCATTTTCATTTCTCACAGATTGGTTCGGTCTGATGATATATCGCACTTAGGGTTTGGATGATGATTAGATTGCGTGTGAAACTGTAGAAATAGAGATTAATGGGGATTGATTGAATATGTGACCTAATTTGTTGAAGCTGCTGATGTGTTGCTATGGAGAGACAAGAAGGTCACGTTAGGATTACTCAGTGCAGTGACTGTGATTTGGCTTTTGTTTGGATTTGGTGGTCGTCGTCTTCTCACATCTCTTTGTCGTGGATCCATTCTCTTTCTGCTTCTATCATTCCTCTGGTCCAATGCCCTCAACAAGTAAAGTTCTTTTTGTTCGCCACATAACCCTGAAATATGTTTTAAGTAAAAACTCAATCCTTGTTTGCTAATCTATCATTTATAGATCTCCAGAGAACATGATGGATATTTACATACCTGAGAAGCCATTACTCCAAGCTGCTTCTGCGATGACATTTGAGCTTAATTGTGCTTTTGCAACCTTAAGGAGCATTGCTTTAGAAAGAGACATCAAGAACTTTGTAATGGTACTTGTTTAGTTTCTCAAGTCTTTTTTTAGAGAAGCCTCTGATATGATGATTGCTTTCTTTTTGTTCTGAAACATAGGCAGTCATAGGACTTTGGCTAGTATCGGTCATCGGAAACTGGTTCAGCTTCTTGTCATTGCTCTACATTTGTAAGTACACACTGGTTCTTCTCAGACTCTTGTTTTTTCTTTCTATTTAGGGATAATGTCATGACCTAAATGAAACCAACAGGTTTTGTACTAATTCACACGGTGCCAATGCTTTATGAGAAGTATGAAGATGAGATTGATCCAATTGCAGAGAAGGCTGTGATTGAGATGAAGAAACATTACCAAGTTTTTGAAGCTAAGTTTTTAAGTAAGATCCCTCATTAGCCAAACCACTCAAAACATCGAAATTGAATTAGATTCGATTTGCTTAGTTTAGTTCATTCATTTATTCTTTCTTTAGAGTCCAAATCATTTCGAGTCATTCCTCTGTTCATGTGGTTTTGGTTACTTCGTCCTCAAGTCATCTAAACTTTTGTGGATACAAAATTGGCTGGGCCTTGAAAATAATTCTCTACATAGCTATGAAATTCTAAAGCTTACAGTTTAAATTAGTTAAGTTTATGTGTTTATTTTTTCTTTAGCTAAGATAGCAACAAATCACACAAAAAACAACCCTTTAACGAACAAAACAAAAAAAAGAACACATTTGAATGGGCTTAACTTCAATGTTTCAAGCCCAATAGACACCGACAGATCCAACATTACAACCCGATTTTAAAACGGGTAAACAAATAATAAACACTTCCCAATCGCCATTGTTACTCTGTTTTGAGATCTCCCTCCACGCACATATCATCAGATCTACACTTCCCACTCAAAATTTTCCAGAATTCCCAAATTCTTCTCTGTATATTTCCTCTAACACTCTCGAATTCACTCCCTAACTTGTGATTTAAAACAAGTCTTCTCAAATTTTGTTCATCTCCAGCTACAAAAAAAATGGCGCAGCAAAAGTTCCTTCACCAGCGACCAATCCAAAACCCATTCACAAACCCATTCTCTTCTTCTCCTCTTTCCACTTCTTCAATCTCAAATCGTCCAATCTCTCTACTCAGCCGCAACGGTCTCCTCCTCCTTCTCGCTCTCCTCGTTATCCTCGGCGTATTCTTACCCTGGGCAGGATCTCCTTTATTCCCGTCTCCAAACAAACTCTCTCCTTCTCAATCCAAATGGCGCGACTATTCCCTCCCTCAAGCTGTCAAATTCGTAGCTAAGAACGGGACTGTGATCGTATGCGCCGTTAGCTATCCTTACTTGCCGTTTCTCAACAATTGGTTGATTAGTGTTTCTAGACAGAAGCATCAGGATCAAGTTCTCGTCATCGCTGAGGATTACGCTACTCTCTACAAAGTTAACGAGAAATGGCCTGGTCACGCCGTTCTCATTCCTCCGGCGCTCGATTCTCAGACCGCTCACAAATTCGGTTCTCAGGTATAATACATCTACACAGAGTTTTCATCTTCTCGATCCAATTTTATCTCTAGCTTCCAGTTCATGAAATCTAGCTGAAAAATGGCTTTGAAATCTGAGAATCCATACTTAGTTTTGATCAGTGATTCACTTATCTTGAATGTTCGTTGATTAGCTTGTTTAGTCCCTGAGGTTTCGGTTTTAAGCTGTGTTTTGGCTGATCACATGAATAACAAAAGATAGTGAACTTGTGGTTAATATATATGCTTAAGAGCTTCTATTGCAATGGAATCGATTGTTTAAACTAACTTCTCGTATGCATATCTTGAATGTTCGTTGATTAGCTTGTTTAGTCCCTGAGGTTTCGGTTTTGAGCTGTGTTTTTGTACATCCATGGCTGATCTTATGAATAACAAAAGATAGTGAACTTGTGGATCTAGTAGCAGCAGCCATTTTTCCCCTGTTTCTGTATGTGATACTATATATGCTAAGAGCTTGTATTACAATGGAATCGATTGTTTAAACTAATTTCTTGTATAGGGATTCTTCAATTTCACAGCACGGAGGCCGCAACATCTCTTGGAAATTTTGGAGTTAGGTTACAATGTTATGTACAACGATGTTGATATGGTTTGGTTGCAAGATCCGTTTCAGTATTTAGAGGGAAAGCACGATGCTTACTTCATGGATGATATGACTGCAGTATGTATATTTTTTTCTCAGACATCTTCTTCATTGATGGTATTTGGATTAGTGTACTTATTATTGTCTTGATTATGTTGTCAGATTAAGCCTTTGGATCACTCTCATGATTTACCACCTCCGGGTAAAAAAGGAAGGACTTATATTTGTAGCTGTATGATTTTCTTGCGTCCCACTAATGGCGCAAAACTTCTCATGAAGAAATGGATCGAGGAGCTTGAAACGCAACCTTGGTCCAGAGCTAAGAAAGCAAATGATCAGCCTGGTTTTAACTGGGCACTTAACAAAACAGCTAATCAGGTATGTTCTTTCTTCCTAGTTCCACAGTAAAACAGTAACTTCTCTTCTCTGTAAATTGGTCTCAATAAGTAGTTACTACACAATTGGTGAATTCAATGAAATTCTAGCGTAAAATCTCAAAAGACTGAAGCTTTTGCTACGCCGAGAGAGGTTCCGCTTTATCTAACCGTAGCTACTCAAGCTTTTAATCAACTCTGTAATCTACTTATGAATGTTTAGTTACGATAAGCTTTTTTGGCACACACATGGCTGATCTTATGAATAACAAAAGATAGTGAACTTGTGGATGTAGTAGTAGCAGCCATTTTTACCCTGTTTCTGTATGTAATAATATATATGTTAAGAGCTTGTATTGCAATGGAATCGATTGTTTAAACTATTTTCAGAGGAATTTTATGACATCAAAGTTTAAAATCTCAAAAGACTGAACCTTTTAGTACTCACTCCTACGAATGTTGTTTCAATTCGAGAGGTAATTTGATTTGGTTTGAATTCATTCTTCAACTCTTTTTGTATTATCTCTGTTCTACAGGTGGATATGTACTTGCTTTCGCAGGCAGCTTTCCCAACAGGAGGATTGTATTTCAAGAACAAAACATGGGTTAAAGAAACAAAGGGAAAACATGCGATAATCCACAATAACTACATAGTCGGTTTTGAGAAGAAGATCAAACGTTTCCGTGACTTTAATCTATGGCTAGTCGATGATCATGCTTCCGAGTCTCCTTTAGGGAAATTAGAGTAAATTCCAATGGCAGAAAAAGATTTTTTGTCGCTCCATCTTTCTTCTTGTTATTGGAATATTCAGGCTGCAGAAAGGAAGAAAGATCCATCGAGTAAATTCTTTTACATTTTTTGGGGGTCTTTAAAGTCATGTGAAGAGGTGTTGTTATTGGCTAATTCAATACGAGTTGAGTTGAATTTGGTAATGTAGACTACTAGAATTGGTATTGGGTCTGAAATTTCTTAAATAATCGAAACAAATACTGACAGCTAGCATATGAATACGAGGGTCCACAAGAGTATTAAACATATTTATTTTGAATTATAGTTGGGTGTTATTTCCACACTTTATAACATGTGACTAATTTTACAATCTAATAGACCTTTTGGAGGATGCTGCTTATGTAAGATTTACCGTAAATGATAAACATAAATTAAATACGCTCTTTGACGTCCCATTGTTTGGTCACACACACTCTAGACTTTTCATTCATTCGTGTGTTACTCAAATCTATTTATTCCCAGATCTGATATATATATTTATTGCAATTACTAAATCCCAATTTCCATAAATAATGATTTCTATGTAACTCGTTCCATAAATTAAATTATGCGTCTAAGTTGTAACATATAATAAAAGGATAATATATTTTTCAGTCACACCAAAAAAAAAATTGATAAGAAAGAAAAAAAAAGAGTGAAAATTAGAAAGACAGAGAAGCAAAGATTCTTGCTCCCTGCGAATCCGCAGCTGCTTCGAAACGCAAATCCGATTTGTAGTCTCCTTTGATTCTTCCATTGACGATACAGCTTCTCTTTCTCTCTTCTCTCTGCTTACTTTGCTTTTTACTAAGCTCACAAGAATCTACGCATCTGTACTGTTATTATGCTGATGCTCTCTACTTAATCATCACCACCGCACGCAGTTCGAGATTTCTGGAATTTTCTGTGTCGGATGCGTTTGAGATTCATCGAATCTACTTGGTTATAGATTGGAAATTTAGGTGGGGATTTGAGTTGCTTAGCTTGTGGTAGGTTACATTTTCTTGTTTGAGATTCAGTGAATCTCTCCAGAGTTGCATGTATAGAAATGGGTTCTTTGGAATCTGGGATTCCGACGAAGCGAGATAACGGCGGCGTAAGAGGTGGAAGACAGCAACAACAGCAACAGCAACAGCAACAGTTCTTCTTGCAGAGAAACAGATCGAGACTCTCCAGATTCTTTCTATTGAAGAGTTTTAATTACCTCCTATGGATTTCTATAATTTGTGTCTTCTTCTTCTTCGCTGTGCTGTTCCAGATGTTTTTGCCGGGTTTGGTGATTGATAAATCGGATAAACCATGGATTAGTAAGGAGATTTTGCCACCTGATTTGGTTGGTTTTAGGGAGAAAGGGTTTTTGGATTTTGGTGATGATGTTAGAATTGAGCCCACCAAGCTTCTGATGAAATTCCAAAGAGATGCTCATGGTTTTAATTTTACATCTTCTTCTCTCAATACCACTCTGCAGCGTTTTGGATTCAGAAAGCCTAAGCTAGCTCTGGTCAGTAGTTTATGATTAGAAAATGAATTGTTCTAATGATGCATTGTGGTTTGTCTTCTTGAGATCTGATGACTTGCATTGTGGTTAAGGTTTTTGGCGATTTGTTAGCTGATCCAGAACAGGTGTTAATGGTGTCTCTCTCCAAGGCACTGCAAGAGGTTGGCTATGCAATTGAGGTATAGTTTTGTTGTTTCTTTTTGCTCTTTTGTTTATTAGTAATATGTATGAAGTTATGATACAACGAAACCTCAAACTTGTCTTGGTAGGTTTACTCGCTTGAAGATGGTCCAGTGAATAGTATTTGGCAGAAAATGGGAGTTCCAGTCACAATACTCAAGCCTAATCAGGAATCGAGTTGTGTTATCGACTGGCTCTCGTATGTCTCGCCTATCCCATGCTATTTGTATTGCTTGGAAACTCTTTGGGAACTAGTAGTAAAGCATGTCTTGATTAATTCAAAACTGGGATATAATCTTGAGGCTATGGTTAATTTGATGTACTCATGTGATTAAGTTTAACTGGAGAATGTGGATCTGAGGTTGATCAAATGCATTATGGCTGCTATTCTTCTAATATTATAGTGCAAACTTAGTTGACTTCACTTGGTCAATGCATTGATTTTTAGTCGTTGATAATTTCTTTTGGTTCTTATCTTGAAGCTATGATGGCATAATTGTGAACTCTCTCCGAGCTAGGAGTATGTTTACTTGGTAAGATTTTCGGTTCTTTAGTATGAATGTAATATAGTTCTGGTTTTGGTTTTTAATCTTGCTATATTGAAATGACAATTTATATATACTGTATACATACTAATATACGCACATATATTTTAACATCTGTGGATTTTTTCCGAAGTTCTTGATAGTTTAAACTATTTTTATTCTTTGACAGCTTCATGCAAGAACCTTTCAAATCTTTGCCTCTTATTTGGGTCATCAATGAAGAAACTCTTGCTGTTCGGTCTAGACAGTACAACTCAACAGGGCAGACTGAACTCCTCACTGACTGGAAAAAGATTTTCAGCCGGGCATCGGTTGTAGTCTTCCATAATTATCTCCTTCCGGTAAGTTTTAGGATTAGAACCACAAAAAAGATATTTTTGTTTCTGCCTTGCAGTAGGTTTCTGGAGTAGTTTTGGTCTTTTGGATATTTATCTTGTTTCACCTTTTTGCTTCATGCAGATACTCTACACCGAGTTTGATGCTGGCAACTTCTATGTGATTCCCGGATCTCCTGAAGAAGTATGTAAAGCAAAGAATCTAGAGTTTCCTCCACAGAAAGATGATGTGGTCATTTCCATTGTGGGAAGTCAGTTCTTGTACAAGGGTCAATGGCTGGAACATGCCCTGCTTCTGCAAGCTCTACGGCCTTTATTTTCGGGCAATTACCTTGAAAGTGATAATTCCCATCTCAAGATCATAGTTTTAGGTGGAGAGACAGCGTCCAACTACAGCGTAGCTATTGAGGTATAACAAGGTCTGCTTTGCTATTGGTAAAATGGTTTGTATTTTTTAAAGATAGAGATTACAAAATCACTAACCTTGTTACTTTTTTTTTTTTTTGAACTTCTTAGACAATTTCCCAGAACTTGACATATCCAAAAGAGGCTGTGAAGCACGTAAGAGTTGCGGGGAATGTTGATAAGATTCTTGAAAGTTCTGATCTTGTTATATATGGATCATTTCTTGAGGAGCAGTCTTTTCCAGAAATTTTGATGAAGGCCATGTCCTTGGGGAAACCTATAGTTGCACCAGACCTCTTCAACATTAGAAAATATGTATGCTCCTTCTTCCCTTGCATGTGGCTTGACGGAAATGTGTTGTTGCATGTTCTCTGTCCATTTGACTTTCACTGACTGTATTTGCAATATTAAATAGGTTGACGACAGGGTTACTGGGTATCTCTTCCCCAAGCAGAATCTTAAAGTTCTATCGCAAGTTGTGCTTGAAGTGATAACAGAAGGGAAGATATCTCCATTGGCTCAGAAGATTGCCATGATGGGGAAAACAACTGTTAAAAATATGATGGCTCGGGAAACCATAGAAGGTTATGCAGCTCTACTAGAGAATATGCTCAAGTTTTCTTCGGAAGTTGCTTCTCCTAAGGATGTACAAAAAGTTCCTCCAGAACTGAGAGAAGAGTGGAGTTGGCATCCGTTTGAAGCTTTTATGGATACATCGCCTAATAATAGAATAGCAAGAAGTTATGAGTTCTTAGCGAAGGTTGAGGGGCATTGGAATTATACCCCAGGAGAAGCTATGAAATTTGGAGCTGTTAATGATGATTCGTTCGTGTATGAAATTTGGGAAGAAGAGAGATATCTTCAAATGATGAATAGTAAAAAAAGACGAGAAGACGAGGAGGTAAGGTTTAGATGCGAATTTTTGAAATGACGTTCTCATCTCCATTTCCTACATGCCAATTTGATTTGTTTTATGTTATTACGCAGCTGAAAAGCAGAGTCTTGCAGTATCGTGGGACATGGGAAGATGTATATAAAAGCGCCAAAAGGGCAGACCGAAGTAAGAATGATCTACATGAGAGGGATGAAGGGGAGCTGCTAAGAACCGGTCAACCTTTATGCATATATGAACCCTATTTTGGTGAAGGAACCTGGTCGTTTCTACATCAAGATCCCCTCTATCGTGGGGTTGGCCTGGTGAGTTTCCATGTGCAATATAGTGTTTTTGCAACCATAAGATGGTCCAAAGGAGAGAAATTGTTCTCAACTGATTTGAATGTATCATATTGCAGTCAGTTAAAGGACGTAGACCTAGGATGGATGATGTCGATGCATCATCACGTCTTCCGCTTTTCAACAATCCGTACTATCGCGATGCTCTTGGTGACTTTGGAGCTTTTTTTGCAATCTCAAACAAGATTGATCGGTTACACAAGAATTCATGGATTGGGTTTCAGTCCTGGAGAGCGACTGCCAGGAAGGTAAACAACTTTTTCTTATAAAATCCTTCATCCTTTGTATAGTAGAATGCTAAAATTACCCTGTGATGTAATGTGGGACTTTGAAACAGGAATCTTTATCCAAGATTGCTGAAGACGCATTACTTAATGCTATACAAACACGAAAACACGGAGATGCCTTATATTTTTGGGTTCGCATGGACAAAGATCCCAGAAATCCTCTGCAGAAACCCTTTTGGTCGTTCTGTGATGCCATAAATGCTGGGAATTGCAGGTAGAAACACTAGAGATTTTAAATCATAATTTTATAATAATGTTTGAGACTTTGGTCATTTACCTGACTCTTTGCAATTTATGGGCTTGGATCAAGGTTTGCTTACAACGAAACTTTGAAGAAAATGTACAGTATCAAGAACTTGGACTCATTGCCACCAATGCCCGAGGATGGGGATACATGGTCTGTGATGCAGAGCTGGGCATTGCCAACAAGATCCTTCTTAGAGTTTGTCATGTTCTCAAGGTACTTGTTTACCACATTACCCATTGATTGTCTCAGTCTTAGCCTCTTTGGAGAAAGAAGAGTGCTTAAGAGTGTGTTTTCCCATCTGTTTGTAGGATGTTTGTGGATTCACTAGATGCACAGATATATGAAGAGCATCATCGAACAAACCGTTGCTATCTGAGTTTAACCAAAGTAAGAAACTCATTCCTTCATCTGCGAAAGTTCATGTGTTTTTAGATCTAAATCAGATCAGTCCACTTGGGTTTGGATTTATGTGTTCAATTTCTCACAGGACAAGCATTGCTATTCGCGGGTACTAGAGCTTCTGGTGAACGTATGGGCTTACCACAGTGCAAGACGCATTGTCTACATAGATCCTGAGACTGGTTTGATGCAAGAGCAACACAAACAGAAGAACCGGCGAGGGAAAATGTGGGTGAAGTGGTTCGATTACACAACTCTGAAAACAATGGACGAAGATCTAGCTGAAGAAGCCGACTCAGACCGTCGTGTGGGTCACTGGCTATGGCCATGGACTGGCGAGATCGTGTGGCGCGGTACATTAGAGAAAGAGAAGCAAAAGAAGAATTTAGAGAAAGAGGAGAAGAAGAAGAAGAGTCGAGATAAGCTGAGTAGAATGAGAAGTAGAAGTGGTCGTCAGAAAGTGATCGGAAAATATGTAAAACCACCGCCTGAGAACGAAACTGTTACCGGAAATTCCACTTTGTTAAATGTAGTAGACGCATAAAAGAAAACAAATTAAAATTGCTTCTTTTTTTGTTAGGTCACTAATTTGTTTCATTCATTGTTTTTGGAAAGATTACTGTATAAAAGGTCTCAAGTCTCATTCATTCACTCTCCCTCTCTCTTCTCACCTCTCTTCGATTTAACCGACGGCTTAAATTCTCCGGCGGTGGAGCTTCACTGTGAACAACAAAGAAAGAGAGAAGATGGAGGAGACGCAAGTTCTTGAGATCAATCTCATCTCTGCGCAAGGACTTAAAGAACCGACGGGAAAGCTCCGGCGATTGCAGACTTACGCATCCGTCTGGGTTGATTCTTCCAGCAAACTCCGGACTCGAATTGATCGGATCGGCTCTGAGAATCCGATCTGGAACGACAAATTCGTTTTCCAGGTATCGCCGGAGTTTCTATCTAGCGAAACTTCTGGTGTTTCAATCGAGATCTACGCCGTTGGTTACTTGCGAGATCATCTGATCGGAACTGTTCGCTTCCTCGTGAGTAACTTCCTCCCAACCGCCGCCGTGAAAGTTCCATCTCTCGTCGCGCTTCAGATCCGTCGTCCTTCTGGAAAGTTTCACGGCGTTCTTAACATCGCGGCTATGGTGATGGATGCTTCTGAACTTCCAGCTGATTTCTTCAAGTCGGTTCAAGAGATCCGTCGGAGTCGGAAAATGAGAAAGTCTAGATCTGCGGTTAGTTCGTCGGAGAACGGTTCCGCTGACGACGGTGAGAGTTCGAAAGAGAATTCGGTTTGCGGATCGGTTAATTTCTCCGACGACGGTACTGACTCGACGGCGTCTTCTCCGATGCCGTCTCCTCTCAGAGACTGGAACGCTGTTCGAAATTTGGCGGGAAAGAATCACGTGCGATCGTCATCGGACGGCGGAGGATTGATGTGCTGTTTCTTGATGAAATCGTCGGGCATGTTACCACCAAGAAGAAAAATGACGGACGGCTGAGATCTGTTGTCTTGAATTTCCAACGGTTCAGATGTTCCTTTGGTTTTCTAAACCATCGATCTTCGTCACGTGCATCTCTGTCAACGGTTCAGGTCTCCTTATCCCTTACGTCGTCGTTTAGGCAGTTTTGGCGGTTATGAGTGTTAGTTAACAAACAGTTTGGAATTTCTTTAGTTCTAGTTGCTCAAAACATTATATTCAATAATTGTTGTTTCGTTTTTGAACAATTAAAAAATCTTTTTGATATGAAATAGTAATAATTCGTAGATCACAGAAAAAAAGTGTAGTAAAAATTATGTAAAAAGTGAAAAAAAAAAAAAA
>Ga0041059_1001945_pt1 | contig 15930 bp, 8 predicted proteins | sample AraColnosormetaG_FD_56232 | JGI IMG/M metagenome (GOLD analysis project Ga0041059, IMG submission 56232) | Arabidopsis roots microbial communities from North Carolina, USA - Col MF nosort | ecosystem: Host-associated > Plants > Roots > Unclassified | place: USA: North Carolina | collected 2013-09-02
TTTTTTTTTTTTTTTCCTCGCGAGGCTCTCTCATCGCCACTATAGTGTTTTGAATAACTAAAGTTTTCTTTTTCAAGATCTAGAAAACCGAGGATCTAGGAAATTCTGGGACATTTATTCAGATGTGATGATTTAGTAAGTTGTTTGTTTATTTTTATTTTATACATATAAGAAAGTGGCTGATCACTTACAGTCACAACAAGATTGTTTGAATTGTCTATACGAAATTACAAGTTAGAGCACATGCTTATGTCTACGTATCGGATCTTAACATGTGAAAGTTTACGATCTTATATTTGTCTTTTGATCCAACATATTCTTTATATCATTAGAGGTATGGTTTCAAATTAAGTTTTAGTTACTTAAAGCATTAAATGTGTGTGGGCAACATGGCATTAGGCCCCAAAGTTTATAAAAATATCGCTCATCATAATATTTTTTTAAACAAAGATACTTGAATATTTGAGATTTGAGAGCGATATCATTATAGGGTGCATAAGAAGATATCATCATATCGTACACTGAATAATTAAATATATTATTTCATAGTCAGATTTTTTTCGAGTAATGTACTTTAGTGTTTAAAGTAATAGTAATAGAGACGTGTATGCATCGATGATCAATCTTGCAACCCTAAAATGATTAGTTTAAGAGGAAAAAAGCCTAAGAATACATGTACTCTAGTACTTGATATCTAAACTTTAAACGAATTGATAAAATACTGTACGGCTTTTATTTAAACCTCAAATTTGACTATTCATTATTCAAATAATATTACACAAATACATACGAACGTAATACCTAACCTAATGAAAAATATTTACATATACCCCAAAAATTTAGAAATGATAGTCAAGAAATACAAGAACTCTAGAAAAATACATACATTTTCTATTTATTTGTTCATTTACATTCTTAATTTTTACAAAGATCCAAATGCTATATATTTTTCTTCGGTCTACAAATCTTGTTTAGACAAATCCGTACCCCACCGGAAATGAATCATATCTATTAAAACCGGAAAAACGGTCTATTTCCCCACAAGAAATACCGCATCATGCCAGATAGAGCCCAAACTTCAACCCCGGTCTACATGTCCATGAAAACAAAGTTTTAAACCTATTTCTCTCCGAAACGTAAGTTCTATAGCTAAATCTCCCCAAATTAATACTTCGAGATCTATTAGCACATATATCTGGTTTTTGTCGGTTTAATGTACACCAATTCAGTCTTAACCATTTGAAAACAAACTTTAACCAAAACTAAACCAAAATTATCAAAAAGTAACCCGAACCCGCCGACCTATTAATGATCCGATCCAACGCTTCTTCTTCACCTGAAATTTTGCTTGGATTATCTTCGTTTAAAAACAATACTAGACTAACTTTTTCCTGATGAAATCAATGATCGATCTTGGATGCAAGTATAAAGAGACTTTCCTCATCATGTGGGGTATTAAGTATACTTGCACCAAATTAATAGGTCGGCGGGTTCGGGTTAATTTTTGATAATTTTGGTTTAGTTTTGGTTAAAATTTGTTTTCAAATGGTTAAGACTGAATTGGTGTACATTAAACCGACAAAAACCAGATATATGTGTTAATAGATCTCGAAGTATTAATTTGGGGAGATTTAGCTATAGAACTTACGTTTCGGGGAGAAATAGGTTTAAAACTTTGTTTTCATGGACATGTAGACCGGGGTTGAAGTTTGAGCTCTATTTGGCATGATACGGTACTTCTCGTGAGGAAATAGACCGTTTTTCCACTAAAACCCAAACTAGAAGAAAATAAATAAATAGTTTATTTTTATTTTTATATGCCAATAGTTTTTTTCTTTCTTTTACATCTTAATAATAAATATTCAATCAACAAAGTTAGATCGAACACTTTGAGCCAGATCTGTTATTTTTGGGGTCAAACTTTAAAAATTTTAAAATAAGAATATAAAAATATATGCTTTTCTTAGAGATCTTTTCTTTTCTTTTTGCATATTAAAAGGAAAGGTGTTAAAATCACATCTTTTTTATGAGCTGGATAGTCAAATTTATATACTATTCCATTTTTTGGTCAACTATTAATGGTACTATTTGATTTATTTCTATTAAATAAATAAAATTAATTAATTGAATTGATGTTATAAAAAAATAAAAATTTGGATTTATTTCTTGTATATATTGTAAAATAAATAAATGTATTGTATTAACATTAGGAGTTGGTGTATATTGACACTTGGGTCCTTTAGTTTGTATATATATTGTCCATAAATTATTGATAAGATAGGACTAAAAACAGTATATGCTTGGGTACAAGCCAGTGGGTAATTCCAATTTTTATTTTAAAAGAAACAGAAAAAAAACTCTGGAATTTTGATAACAGTTTTCCAGCTACCCGAACGTGATTTTTGCCTGTAATCACGTACATCCATAAAGCATGTATATCAAAACAGTAGAATAAGTCAAAACTAAATTTCGAGCCCTGTGACACTTTTCCTCTTTACGTTGGCATCTATATTTAACCTTCTTCTTTTTTTTTTACTGGTTACACAAAATATACTTTCACTATTGCATGTAGTAGATACACCTCAACCCTTACGTGCCCATCCGCAACAACAAATATCATGATATTTATTATTTACTGATTCCTTATGATACTTTGTTGCAGTAAATTAAAATCACTATAAATTAGAAGAGAAGCATCACTTTTATTCTTCTCCATTAACAAAAAAGAGAGAGAGAACCTAAAAAGAAGAGAAGAGAAAGAGAGATCCGAAATGTCGGTGACATCAACGGTGGAGGAGAACCACCAGAAAAATCCATCAACGCCGGCGGCGGTGGAGGAGAAGAAGAAGAGGAGATGGGTGTTTTGGGATAGAAGGTGGAGGAGATTAGATTATGTGAAATTCTCAGCTTCTTTCACTGTTCATTCTCTTGCTCTCTTGGCTCCGTTTTATTTCACTTGGTCGGCTCTTTGGGTTACGTTTTTGTTTTACACCATCGGTGGTCTTGGTATCACCGTCTCTTATCATCGCAACTTGGCTCACCGGAGTTTCAAAGTCCCTAAATGGCTTGAGTATCTCTTAGCCTATTGTGCCCTTCTCGCTATTCAGGTTCATAACCCTTTTTTATTTTATTTTTAAAGTCTATTTAATTTTATAGATCTTAAGATCTTAATTGCTTCTTGTACTTTATTTTATTTAGATCTTAAAACTTTATTTTATTTTATTTTTTAAAAATAGGGAGATCCGATTGATTGGGTGAGTACACATCGTTACCATCACCAGTTCACGGATTCAGAACGTGATCCACATAGTCCTAAGGAAGGTTTTTGGTTTAGTCATCTTCTTTGGATCTATGACTCTGCCTATCTTGTTTCAAAGGTGATTTTATTTGTATGTTTATTTTGTTGTGGATAGTCTATTTCGCTATAATTCGTTTTGGCTATAACCAAAAGATTCAAATTAAATACAGTGTGGAAGAAGAGCAAACGTGGAGGATTTGAAGAGGCAATGGTTTTATAGGTTTCTTCAGAAAACAGTGCTATTTCACATTTTAGGATTGGGTTTCTTTCTCTTCTACCTTGGTGGCATGTCCTTCGTTACTTGGGGAATGGTAAGTGAATGTCTCTATATATTTTTAAAACGTATAGTATTTTGGTCGATATAAATTGTAGAATCAATTAGCAATTAATGTATGGGTTGGTGAGATTCTCAGGGGGTAGGAGCAGCATTGGAAGTGCACGTGACTTGCCTCATAAATTCACTCTGCCATATTTGGGGCACTCGAACTTGGAAGACCAATGACACTTCTCGTAATGTTTGGTATGTCAATATTATCTCTTAACATTTTTGGTTTCTGTACTTTGAATGGTATAATATCTTTTATGACACTTTCCCAAAATACAAAAGTACACATGAATTGGAGACAGCTCATATAAAGTCATGTTTCCAAAAACTCAATAATGTAGTTGAATTATTTATATCTTTTTTGTTTTTTGAAAGGTGGTTATCGGTATTTTCATTTGGAGAGAGTTGGCACAACAATCATCATGCGTTCGAGTCATCGGCTAGACAAGGACTTGAATGGTGGCAAATAGACATTTCGTGGTACATTGTTCGGTTTTTCGAAATTATCGGTTTAGCGACCGATGTGAAAGTGCCAACGGAGGCTCAACGACGTCGTATGGCTATAGTTCGTTGATGGAAATTGCGGGAAGAGCATAGAAAAAGGGATCTATTCTATGTAATTAGAATAATTTCTAATCCTAAAAGAGAGTTATTGTTTTATTTTCTTTATTACTACTTTTGAAGTTTTGGGTTAACGCAAAGGACGTTTCCGATGTGTTTTGGTGTTGGACCAAGTTGATTAAGATATTTGTCGTAATTGGTACTTATATATAAAATCTTAGTGGGGACAATTAATACGTTAATTACGGTCTCTATGTGAGACTTATTTTAATATATAGACTTCTCTAAAATATCTAATCGTCGTTTACGATAAAAGAAGAAAAGCAAAAAGACATAAGACTTGTTCAAAAGGAGATGATATTGGTTGGTTGTTGGAGTTTATAGCCACATATAAAATTACCTTTTTTATGTGATTTTTTGTGATCATTTCAATAGATATATATAAAGATGAAAAAGAAAATTACAAAAGAAGAAAAGCAGAGACTTTTTCAATGCGAATATATTGGTTTTTGGAGTTCATTGGCTTTTTGGTTAAAACCTAAAGTTTGATGTACGTATATCAACATTATCACCTTTGCTTTTTACGTTGAAGTCGGCACTATTTTATCTCTTTCGGATTTGAAGTCGGTACTCTTTCTTAACTGTTGGGTTTTCTTTAAAAAAATGGTACACAAGTTTATAGGCTGCTTGGATTTTCTTGTAAATAGGAATATATGATTTTACCTTTGGATTTTATTCTTGGCGAATAGTATTTCTTTTGAAATGAGTGGTCCTAGAAATAAAGAGAAATGTATTCTATTCTTTTTCAATTGAGTCAAAAAATTCGAATTTGAAAAAAAATAGGTTAGGTTATTTATTAAAGCTTATATTAGTGACAATGACCAACTTGATTCTCTTCATCAACGATCAAATCCTACTAGCTAATCATCAAATATCGTCAACTCTATCAACAAGGACAAATGTTAAAAAAAAGTAAACTCTTGTTTTGGCTTTGGAAAATTTAATCTTGGTTGTTATTTTTTTTTTTCGTTTTTTTGGGGTGAAGTTACTGCAAATAAAGTTACGACTATTACAATGGTCATAACACAAATATTCTATTAACACTCTTAACTAAATTTCTTAAATCAGTAACGAGCTGTTAAACACAAGTTGTTTGAAATTTGAGTAGAAAAAGAAAAATTAGAAGTTTTACAACAAAGTTAATAAAAAATGTCTCTTTTTTTAGGTTTTGTATTTGTATTTTTTTTTATAAAACGTCAAAGTCAAAGGGTGCACACTCATTTGAGGACTACATAAGCAAACCAAAGGTTTACCTCAGAAAAAGCCTAAGCTTAGAAATCATCCTTTGCTTTCCGGATAATCCCTAAAGCTTCTGCTTCATCTGCGGCCTCTGGAATGCGTAAAGCCCGACGGATATCTGTATTTGAGCTGCGGAGGAAGGGGTTACAAGCTTTCTCCATCTTCACTGTTGTCGGAATCTGAAGTTTGACAAAGAATCAACACTAAGTTAACCAAGAGAATTGAGTAGTGAATAACGATCATTGGTGATGAAACTGTTTTTACCGTTGGTAATTTCTTGCTTCGGAGCTCTGCAACATGAGCTGCATAGGACTGAAGTACTTCGTTGTTTGGCTCTAGAGACAACGCAAACTTGGAATTACTCTGCACACCCAAATCAAATTATAGTCATCTGAGATTATCTCTTTTAGTAAAAAACTTTTCACCAACACTAGAATACTAAAGTACAACAGACCAGTGTATATTCATGACCACAGTATATGCTTGTGTCATCTGGTAAAGATGTGATCTTTTGGAGAGAAGCAAGCATCTGCAGAACATGTGCAGAGGATTTAAAAATATACATGAATTGATTCTGAGAGTTTGGTTCCAAAGGAAATGTACATAAGCAGAAAGATGGAGAGGGATATGTGCTGTTTACCTGCTTAGGAGTGCCTTCAAAGAGTTTACCACATGATAAGCTAAACATCGTGTCCCCGGTGAAGATCGCTCGTGATCCTGGAAAGTATAAGCTGATATGGCCTGCAAGTATAATTAAGAAGATAAGAGACAAAGACTAAAACATGGGACAACAACGCTTAAGAGGTATATAACGGGATGGTTTTCGCAGAAACCGTCAAAACCACAGATAGATGTTGGCCATATGCATATCTAATTTGAAGAAGAGAAGAACAGAACTGTTCTGGTTACATAATTTATGGTAGAACTCTCATGTTTCCTCAATACAATGCATGTACAAACTTTAAAACCCAAGGATCATAAGAGAGAAACCCCAACTTTTCCAGACAAAATTCCCCATAATCCACAAGTCTGTTGAAAAATAGTCAAACTCCTGTACGTTTAGATGTGCATTTGGCTTCTTTGAACAAGACATACAATTCTATCTTCGGCGGCAAGTTAAGAGTTACGACCACAAAATCCACCGTAGCTAAACCAAATCTCCAATCTCAGCTTAAATTCATACATAACTGAGATATAATGAAGACACTGAACATAGGCTGAAATAATCGAATTCCGAACTACTTTAAAGTGGAATATTTAGCAAAGCAAAGGCTTAACTGGAATGCAAGAACATGCATTCAAAGCTCCAAAAGTTAATATGAGAATTATAAACAACCTTTTGTGTGGCCAGGAGTATCCATAACATGGACTTCATGGCCAGCAAACATCCATTTGTCACCATCCTTCAAGGCCATATCAATTCCAGGAATCCGGTCTTTATCCATAGCTGAGCCAATCACCTGCATACCAAAGATGTAACCTTCGTTTATACCAACATTCTTTTTAAATGTTATCATTGCACAACGAGTACATAAAGAGAAGTTAAAACATCCTACCTTTGCCCCGTACCTGTCTTTTAATTCCAAATTCCCACCAGTGTGATCATAATGATGATGTGTATTTAATATATATGTTAGATTACGACCACTCCTCTTCAACGAATCGATAATAGGTTCAGCTTCAGAAGGGTCAACCACCCCAACTGTACCAGTATCCTCGTCATGCAAGATATAAGCATAGTTATCCTTAAGGCAAGGCACCTGGAAAGAATAAACACCTGGGAATCATTTTCATTACATGATAACCTACTACATGGGCTCAAACAAATCTAGAGACCAAATTAGTAAGTACTGTGAGAAAATGGTTTAGGAGATTCCCAACAGCACGCACCAGTTCAATTTGCAATGAGGAGACATTGGAGACACTGCAGAACTTTGAAACTCGGATAGATTTACCAGCACCACGCAAAGTCCTAAGAGGTGAAGAGACCAGCTTCATCACTCTGCACACAAGACTCTTTCTTATGTTAAGCTGTCTCACACATGGCTGGCTTGATAGCTTCTGGAAGCAATCAAAATAAACAGAGAGATGTTAGGCATGAAAATAAATACTCAAACAAGAGGCAACAAGAAGCTTTCTCAATATCTTAGGCATGAAAATGAAATCATCAAAATGATCATCACGTATTAACCATGAATCATCAAAAGGTTCAGATTTTATCTTGTCATGAATGAAATTTCAGAATTTCAGAAAACAAAAACAATCACAATTATAGTTTCTTCCCAAAGACAAAGAATCACAAGAATCGAGAAGAGGAAAAGAAAACAAACCCTAGAACATCGAAAAAAGGAGGTGGCAGAAGAAGCTTTCGAGATGGTTTGCATATCTCTCTATGGATCGATGTTCAAAGAGAATTATCTCTCTATGGATCGAAGAATTTCTCTTCCCCTCTCAATCTCTCAGAGAATTCTCTCTTGGATCAAAACGATCTTCGAAGAGAATTGACGGAGAAAGAGCGTCAGCGAGAAGAAGAAGAAGCCGTACAGAGAGAGAGCAATGTGTCGCCTCCTAGAACATCCTAAACCGGAACGAACCGGACCGGGACAAGTGGTGCCGAATACTAAACCAAAATATTAAACAGCGAGGCATCTCTGAATTTAGGTAAGACGTGTTTTCACGACTACAAAATGTGCATCAAAATTTTAATTTAATTAAACTTTTGATTTATTTCAAATTTTTTTTAATGAAAATGAAACTTAATATTGTTTTTTTATGGTAGGAATGAAAATGAACTTAATTGTTGTGCTTAAATACAAGATTTGATCATATTATTTAAACTTTGCCGACAAAAGGCACTTTTTCATGTAATTTTAAAATTCAAATTGACTTGATGATTTAGTAATGTTCAATTTTTTTACATTCACCTGATTTTACTATAGAAAGCAATGTCGGAGAACGTTTCAGAAAAGTAAGAGAATTATCCTTTTAATCTTATAAGAGATTATTATATAATCAATGTTTTGAAATAAGTTACAACATGAATCATGCATGCTTTATACTATAAAATAAATTAAAGAAAAAGAAGAAGAAACATGAACTCACATGATCGATGACATGACGCGAGCATATATGTAATTAAACTTGTATATTAAAGAAAACTTGTTTTCTCAATTGTAGTATTTCGTTAGGTGGACCTATAGTCCTATACACGCATGCAAGTATGTAACAATTAACATAAGTGATAAGCCTTGTTTAAGAGCATAAATCGTAAGGACCTACCTAGGAATATGCTCGGCCAACTAAACCGGGATTATGATCCGGTTTTCAGAATTTTTTTGCGTGTGAATAAAGAACTCGTGGTGTAAAGGCGAACCGAGTCGGGTGTTTGATTAATTCCAATATTAATTGTGTTGTTCAAATGTTTTCAAGCCGAGTTTCTTCCCAAATAAAAGTCATATCTCATGAAATTCCTAAGAGACCAAAATTCCCGAGTCAAATAAACAAACAAACCCTGATTTTATCTATAAACACATACACATTTTTATTAAGTTATAATCAAGCTAAATATAAAAATAAAAGAAAAATCTCTAATCTCCACGCATATTGTTTACTTTACTGCTCCTAATGAAAGTGAAACACATGTATATTTATGAACGTAATAGTATTGTGGTATTTACTGATCAGGTGTATCATAAAATAAGGCGACTTTAAAGTTTCGTTTGAGTTTTATACATATTGTGTTTACCATCTTAAAATATGTGTGGTATTCTTACATGTTCAATGCAAACGTAAACAAATAATCATATTTAACTAATTTCAAACATAAATTTCGTTAATAACTACAGTATAACTTACCGAATTGAATTGGAATTTTGATTTGATATATGGTCCACGTGTTTATAAACTTTGATAAATCAATCCTTTGAAAATTTTGATGAATAAGCATAGACTCTTTTTTAGCAACTTTTTACCAATGTGATATACAATATGGATTACCAACTTTGTCAACAACAAAATGATACCAAAGTTGCATACAATACAAATGGTACGGATCAATAAAAAAAAGTGGCGGCATAGTTGTCAAGTTGTAGCTACGTACAAGAGAAACTCAAACCAAGAGTGGCGGTATATTTATGATTTATCACCTCTAATTAGCACTCCTCATCTCTTCTGGTTGTCATTCTCGACGAATCTTATGCCTTGGTTTACAATTTGGACTAGTATATACGATGAATCAAACTAGAAATTATCGTCCATAGATCATTTAATTTCGTACATTTAGACGAAAAAGGGCTAAAGACAAATTTATTAGTACCCCAAATTTTTCTCTTACAAAATATAAACATATTACAGCGATTTAATAACTCGAAAATTAATACCTTCAGAATATTAGTAAAAATTTAGATATGAAAATTAGAGTACATTCATTTGTCATCATAACACTTTTTGACGCATGCATGCTTGTATCTTTATTTTCGCATTATTTTATCATAAGATCTCTAGTATCGTAAGTACTACCATATTATTAACAATGATCTCTTACTCTCTTTCAGAACAAAGCTTCACCAAAAGCTATCCAACTTATTAAAAAAAGAAAACACTTTGCTTTTGTAAGAGATGATATATATTTTAGTTGAGTGTCTATTAATATCTTTCAATTAGCAAAAGAGAATCCATTTCCACACTCTGTCACGAAAAGAGAAAGTTGTATCTGACTACGAAGCCAAATGAAACCAATCTGAACCGAAACCAGAATTCGGTTTAGAATGAGGCTGCTAGGGCCAGGTCTTGTATATTTTTAGCAAAAGCCTGTGTGGACTTGGACAAACCGTGTCTAAGTGAATTTTATATTTCAAAATCCTTCAAATTTGGTTCAAAATGTTGAAAACGAATTCTTTTGTAGTAAAGTCAAAGTCAAATTTCATGTATGTGTGTGTATACATAAACATAAGATAGTGAGACCAAACTAGCACAAGTCAAACAATGACATCTCAAAAACCCTATATATATGAGTCATTATCGAATTTATTACACATACAAAACAAAAACAAAAAAAACTCTACATTCACCAATAAAAAAGCTCAATTTTGTTTTTGTTTCTCATTCGAAAAACTAAAATTCTAAACATGATGAAAAAACAATTGGTGGTCGTAGTTATGTTAGTTGTTATGTTCGTTGTTTTCTTGGACGCTACGCAAGTTGAAGCCATGAGGCCTTTCCCAGATCCCGTAGATGAGATCCGGCTTCTGTTTCAGGCGTTGCAAAGAGGACCGGTCCGTGGTTCTGGTCGGAACGGTTGCACTAATATTCCTCGCGGTTCAGGCAGATGCCATAACTGAGCTGTCTTATACGAATCTTCTTCTTCTTCATCTTCATCATTCTTTAATTCCATATTTTTTTTCCTCACATTTGTGTGTTACGTACATAATTACATTTACGTAATTATACGATAGCTTTAGACTTCGTCTCATGTAATTGAATTGTAATCAACGGAAATTTAATTAGTCTATTAGCGTGTTTGTACTCAATACAAACATGTTTTTTCACTATTCACTAGTTGGTCAAGAAAAATGTAAATGTAACAATCCAAAGATTTTTCATTTTAACAACAAACTTTATTGGACTTTTCGGCTTGGAAAGGTAGACAATACAGTGAATAATTGAATTCTTTGACTTATAATTTTACTTGAAAAAAATCGACATAAACACAGCAACATGCGCTTTATATACAGCGTCTGAAGAGAAAGACGTTCTCATGGCAATGTATTCCCACTTACACGATTACACCGTTCTGTAGCTGGAGGTTTTTCCCTCCGACGTCTCTTCTTAATGTGATTTTACTAAAAGTCAGACCTTGACGGCAACAAAAACAACGCCCCTTTATGTTTTCTACTTCACGGTAAAACCTGAGTCCGACATGTGTACGTGCACAAGATACCGAGATTTCATCGACGTTCCTGTGAAAACAAAACCTGCATTGATGTGTGAAACTTGGGATAATTAGTTTTATCAGTAGAAGTAACAGCAACATTGTACGTTTGTTGAGACTTGAGGATTCATCGATGCTAACGCATCAACTTGAACAGATAAGTTTTTGAATCGAAAGTTTACGAAAGTCCTAAGTTCATTATCCTCTAAAGCAATGTGATGCAAGAGAGCTAGAAACAGAGCGTGTAATCGTCTCTACCTGTGTGAAACTGCCTATGTTCTGTAGCCAAGCATTAAATGCTTGTAATAACGACCCCGGATGATTCTCTGCCACCAATATTTTGTTGAGCTCCAATAACTCATCTGCATCCGCTCTTGGATGAGCCTGTAATGCAAATCATGAGCGTAAGTAAAAAAACAGAGTTTCAAAGAGCAGATCCATAGGAGAAGGGAAGAAAGTTTGCTGACCATCTAACAAGGCATCTTTTAATGCCTTGAGATATTGGCCGGAAAAAAGATGGATCTCGCTGAGTATACAGTATCCCAACCTGAAACAGAATTAATCAGTTTTTAGTAAAATGGGTCTCGAAATTAGTGTCTACTGATCAAGAAAAGATAGAAGTTTTTACCTCAACCAATGCCATAGCTGAAGGGTCTTCAAAGATCTCAAGGCTATAGTCACCCAAATAATTTACCTATAGAATCATTGATGCTTGTACACTATTAGTGATGCTATAATCATTAGTTTCATGTCCGATAAGGTAAAACTGAACACTTTGGCTTTATTTCCATCAAGGGTCTAGAAGAGTAGGTACCGCGAATTCTGTATTGACAAGAGCTTGGACAAAATCCATCAGCTGAATTTTAGCCCACTCAGAGTTCTGTGTAGGATCCTCAGTTTGCGGAGGATGCCTCCATGAAGCACCAAAACGTAATTTTTCATACGGAATGCTTCCTTTTCGTACATCAGTGGCATACCGTTGAAGCCGCAACAACGCTTTGTCCATTGCAGGATTAACCACAGCAACCTAAACAAGGAAATAGACTATAAAATTAACGATGACTTTCGTGCGTAATTTGAAAGCAATCACTTTAAATGAGCTTACTTGTAAATATGCCAAGTATGCATCCACAATATCTTCAAATGTACCTGCTTTACTCCCCATCAAACTGATAAAACACAACGGCACTAGGTCACATTTGAGAAACGAAAAAATAGAGGGTTGACACATTTTGAGATTAGAGCAAACGAAAGAACAGGAAACCATTACCTCTGGTAATGATTACTTTGTTTAAGCGCATAAAGCTCAAATAGATGCCGAGAATTCGCACCAAGAACATCAGCAATGATAGTCCACTACAATTCCAACATATGTTAAACCTCTAGTAATATACAGCATCTCAATTAAAAAAAGAATGACCAGTAAAATTTTAGCATAAAAGATCATTCAACCTTTCTGGTTTGATATTATTAGGTTTTAGAGTTGTCACATATTTTGGTTTCATTAAACAAGCAGTGCCATTACCTACAGCATTTTTCTCACCTCCGAAGCACTGAAGTAATCAGGAACCATGTGTAATTTTGCTTCTTGAGGATTCCATCCAAATGTCTACAAATGAAACAAAGCCAAAGTGCAACGTAAGAAAGGTAGAATGAAGAAAAATAAAAAATGAACTTTCATGTTGATATAATGAAGGTGAGACGGGGAAACTCTACATAATATATCAAATTACCAATACATGCTCACACAAATACACACAGAATCAATAGTTTACTTAGATGTATACATGTAGCTTCTATACCTCACGAGAGATGAAAATGTCTGGAAACCCGTAGTCAACAAAGGCTTGATATGAATAGTAGCTGTCATAATTCAAATTATTAGACATCAGATAAAATGATAAAAAAGTTTCAAAAGACATTTCTGTAACTAAGAGCCAAGTTCAGAATGGAAAATGATTATTCAGACTTTCGGTAACTTAATGGCATACTACAAAGTGATACAAGTCAGAAACCAGTTTCCCCTCTAGTGTTGAGAAATTGAAACTTAAAGGCTAGATTAAGAGACCACGTAATCATCAGATAGTAACAGATTGTCCTTATTAAACCCAAAAATGCTAACAAAAAACAGGACAAACCTGTCCGAAGTCACGAATAGGACAGGTAGACAGCGCTCATTCGCACCTAACGCTATTATTCTCCAAATAAGATTGTCATGGTACATTGACGCTGAGACTGTTGAATCATCAGTCTGAATAGCCCTCTTCAAGATTTCAATGTTGTTCAAGACCAGCTTAGGCTGTCAAATGAAACAAGAAATAGAGACAAACAAAAATAACATCAATAGTTGGCAAACTGTTTCCAGATGAATACATTTACTGTTTACCACTCATAAGATCAAAGATTCCATTCCATTACTTATCTATTCCATTACCTGGAAGAAGCCAATCTCTGCAGCTTGTGATAACAACTCAAGCATTAGCAACGGCCAATCAGTACATGAATTCGCTAAAGTTCTCGAAAACCCATTAGTTCGATTAAGATGAGCAATGGCATTGGCTTTCCAACCCTGGTGCACCTTAATAACCTCTTTAGCCAATCTTAACGCAAAAGCAGTCTCTCTATAATACGAAGCCTCTTCAACGGACAAGCTATTACCTTTCTCTTCCAATTCAAGCAACCCATCAATCTCATCGGCATTTTGTCGAACAGATAGGGCATACACAGCCCGTTCCCAGAGAAATGAAACCGAGACTTTCTCTGGAACAGCAATGTTATAACCCTGAAGTATACGACGAAGTGCAGTATTAAGACCATACCATTTGTTCATAGTAGTGAAAATCTGCTGCGAGCTTATACTCCCAAGTTTGATAGCTTTGTGACTCATAGATTCAAGACAATTCTCGAGCTGGGTTTTGCAATTGGACAACAACGGTGGGTCAACACTGGTCCAAGACGTCCATGGATATGATTGGTGGTGATCTGGATGGTGTTCCGTTATCGATTGCGCAAAATCTACATAGCCAGCGAGATGTGGCCCTTTGTTCCAATCTCCGAGTAGACCTAATAAGAACGAGATCGGGAACGAATCAAAGGTACGATCATTTGAACAAAATTGGGGAAATTAGGGATTCAAAGAGAGGATTTTACGGTTGAGGATCAATGTGGTTTTGCCGACGCCACGAGGACCATGGAGGATGAGAGGCTGAGGAACACGGTGGCGTTGGACATGGTTGTTGAGAACTGTTTCTAGAAGCGGCTTTGGAATTATCTTCCAATGTTTATTCACCATTTCTCTGCTTCTCCTTCTTCTTGAGCTCGATCAGTGTATGGGGTTTAAGGACACTCCCAAATCTCAGGGGAAATGTTCAATCCAAAACCATGGAGGGTTTAAGCGTTCAAGGATCTCTCGCCAACGAAGAACAAATTTCAACTCGAACCAATCTCAACCGGTTTATACAATCGAACCAATATGAACCGGTTTATACAATCTGAATCATTTATCGTCTCTTAAACCAAATAAGAAGACTATTATTCCGGTTATCAAACATTTCCAGTACTATTACAAATTTGTTAAACAAACTTATACTTTCAAACAAATTTGCTCTCATAGCTTTGTTACAACTTACAAGAACATGTAAAGCATAGTTTCTCGTATACAACAAAAATGAATACAAAAAGTTCCACCCATAGTCCAAATTTTGGTATTGAGATCAAGCTTGAGATTCACAAGAGGGATCATCCGTGGCACGAACCCGAGCCTTTGGGGATGTGAGAGCAACGGTTAGGACCAGATCCAGGGACCGTACCCTTCTGCAAGGACTCGAACACGAACCGGATATCACTATCGAAGGTGATTCTTAACATCCTCGTGGCTTCTACTTTTGTGGAGTCCAAGAAAACCACAAAAATGGCAAGCATAATCACTCCAAAGATTACTTAATTCTTCATAATCATCACTTTAACTTTGTTTCTTTGTACTAAAAAGTATTTGTAGTAAGTTCGTTTACTCTTTTGTGTCGCATTGAAAGATATGAATATGAGTTAAATATATAGAGAGGGAGGGTTTACTTTTTTTTTGTCGTCAGGGAGGGTTTACTTGGATTCTTATGGATTGACTTTTTAGTTGGAAAAAATTGGTTCTCGACATTTGAACTAGAAAATAAAGATTGAGACTGATTAAACAAGTTAACACGTAAACCGGTTTTGTCTTGGACCGCAAGATTTCTTGCTCATACGGAAGGGCGAAGAAGATCACGCGTCTCACGAATTTTTAAGCAAATAGGAGGAAAATGCACCCGGGATGTTATTACGGTCCAACTTGATTAGTGTATTCCCGGTTTGATTTTCTGACAAATTATGGTGATCAATTTCATATTTTTTTGCTTCTTGTAGTACATGTTGGATTTTTTTTGTTAGTACAATATTCTGAAAATTTTGATGGAAAATGCAATCATATAATTATAGCGAAAAAAGGCTGCAAAGCTAAAAAAAAAAAAAATCGAAAAAAAAACAAAA
>Ga0041059_1001946_pt1 | contig 15926 bp, 10 predicted proteins | sample AraColnosormetaG_FD_56232 | JGI IMG/M metagenome (GOLD analysis project Ga0041059, IMG submission 56232) | Arabidopsis roots microbial communities from North Carolina, USA - Col MF nosort | ecosystem: Host-associated > Plants > Roots > Unclassified | place: USA: North Carolina | collected...
CAGAATTCTGTTGTTGGTTTCGAAGAGTTTTCGCCTGAACACAAGAGGCGATCGCTTTGCCACCTTGTGCATCGGCCAAGGCTCACGTATGGCGTGCGCATTATAGATGTCGCCTCGCCTCCACGTCTTGTTGCCCTATTCTTAGAGCATCGGTGCGCTATGCGCCATGGCACGCCATTAGCGCGCTTTTTAAAACTAAGGCTGTTGAATAACTTCCAGCTGATGAATTAAACCTCACAAAGAACCAAGGCTGTTGATCAATAAAAGACTCTTTGATTCCAAGTAAAGAAAAACAGGATAATGGAGACTAGTTTCACCAAAAGAGTAAATATAACAGTACTACTACTAAGTTTCTAAAGATCAAGTCACGTTTGTCGTAATCCAAACTATTAAGGTTTCACGACAGCAAAGAGAAGTCGACACATTAATCTAACCCAAACTCCTTTGAAGGCCTGTTATTGTAGATATCAGCAGATCATCATCTCCTACAATCATACTCAGCGTCTTATAAAATTCCTTTCTCGACACCTTCTTCTCCTGCAAGAGCACACCGATTATGTTAATACAATATGATAACCTTGACTATTGGTAAAAGACATGGTTTATATTATTTACCCTGAGTTCCTGGTAACCAGCAATTATCAAATCCATGTCTTTACGAGCAATTTTGCTCGAGATTGCTTTGAACAGCAGAGGGAAAGGCATTATAGGAGATCTGGGCCTTCTACTGCTGGAGCTATTCTTTTCGCTCCCTGAACCTCCATTTGATACCCTTCCTGGCTCCTGCTTCATACAAACAAGCAACATTACTCGTTTGTGTCCATATCAAATATTAACAATGACTGCTTGAAAATGAGAATCTGATCAGGTACAATTCAACTTACATTTGAGGGAGAACCTTTGGGTCCTTCCAAGGTGAGTCCCGAACTCTCGTGCCTACTCTGAGTAGTAGGAAGAATATTCCCTGCACAAACAAAACATGTCATCCCGTTTCGAATACTACAGAAAACAAATGTGATCATCGAAATACCCATATATATTAGCCATGGATATCTCACTGGACCCTTGGGATGATGAAGTATGTTTACCACCCCCAGAGGTCACAAGGTGATGTGGATCCTTTTCTAACTTATAGAGGAAGATTTCAGGATCCAAATAGCTGATCTTCAGTAAGATCTATATGCTGTCTCCCATTCAATGCGTCATCAGTTGATTTTTATGGAAATTACAGGAGAAATAACAAATGGTAATCACCTTCAGCATTGGGGATAGACAGCTTGAAGCTAACTACAAATTCTGGGTAAATGTGAGTGTTCATATTCATGTTCCAGATAAGGTAATGCTTTGGACTCTCAACATCATCAACCCCATTATCATACTCTTCTCCACCAGTAAAGTACTGCGTGTTATCACCACGAAGAGGCTCCATATTCCCCATTATTACGCGGCACAAAACCATGTGCCGCACACCATTATCGTCAATATCACAGTATCTAGCACTGTAAACAATATCTTTCACATGTGCTTAGATAAAACCATAAAACAAATGAACTATAAAGTGAAACAAAAATAGCATAAGGCAGGCTAAATGAGAGAGGAACTGGCATAGAGGGCGAATAAAAACCTGAAATAAGGGCAGTTTGCAGCGTGAACCCCAACACCATACATAGACTTTTTAATGAATGCTCCACCCACTCCAAGTCCATGCATCATCACGGCAGATAACACTTCCTTCTTCGCAGGAACCCATGCATATCTAATGTTTGCATCTCCTCGGTGTTTCTTAGTGATGTCAGCTTGCTTCTGGAAAAGAGATAGACGAGCCTTTGCAATCTCGCTTGAAAACTGATACACATCAAGCGACTCTACATGCCCTAGAGTGGCAGCACCCAAAGCAAACATTTGTTTGACAGCATCTTTATCAAGCTCCTCCTCAGCAGGCTTGACACCAGAGAACCGATCAGTTTCTGTTTTGTCCCATTTCTCAACAGCATCATCAAGCTCACGGCTGCAGCTATCCTCTGATGCCTCGTCATTTGGCCCATTTGAGGATCTCTGAACAGCTTGAAAATCATCCATATTGTCACCAGACTCGTCAGTGACCACATTCAAATTCAGCCTCGGTAACTCCCCACTATTTACATCAATTTCAATGTGCAGCTTGATCTCACGTTGATCATGTTGTTCCGGATCTTCCCCACGGATATGATGGCAGCCGTCCCTTTCGAGGGTGTCAAAAGTTTCAGGGAAAAAGCATTTGCCAGCAATATCAATCCAAGCAAGCTGGGTTTTTACACCTGTTTCCAAGTCTAGTCGATACATGTGCAAGAAATCCAGGAGAAAATGGCGACCGCACCAATTGAACTCAATTGTAGCTCTCTTTGCTTCAAGATCATTCCTGATGTCGCATAGAATATGATCAGGCAAATCAATCCATTCACCATTCTCATGGAACATTACACGTTTTGGCACTCCTGTCTTCTTATAATAAGAGAAGTATCTGACCAAAGACTTCTCAACATGATTCTCAGAAACAATAACTTTGTTTTCACCATCCAAATTTCTCCTTTTCTCAAGCTTCTGGGTGGAACTGTTGGGTGAAAGCACCCATTGCAGCTTTGCATATGACCTTCCAGAATCATAAGGAGTATAGTTCCCTGGATGCTTTCTCTTCTTCCCAAGACCATCTTTATAACTACTATCCGATACCTTGACGATTTTGGCTTCCATTTTTCTCTACTAACAACACTAAACCTATAACCTTGAATATAAAGTCAACTAACACACCGAACTGTCTAGCAGTACTAAGGATGGGAACTCACCAACAGCTTCGAAAAAAACTGCAAGAAGAAAGGTGTGCATCAGATATGAAAAAAGTGCAGTGACTGTATATAAAATAAAAATGAAAAGACTCTCATCATGCAATAACCTACTTAACAAAAAGACACTGCTATAAACACCAACAGAAAGCAACTATATGAACAGTTATTCATGAGTTTTCCTACAAAGCATCATGTTTCAATTGAAACAACACTGTCGAATCGATACCAGTAAAATCCCTTTACAAATCATAGGAAAAACAATATAAGAAAGATTACAAGAAAGGAAAGAAGTGACAACTAACCTACACAAGGATGAAAAAAGAGGTTCAGCTACTCAGAAGGCAAGATCTTATAACAAACATGACAGAACAAAGAAGCAAAACTGCAGATACAAATCCGGACTAGATAGAACGGTAAACTCATCGGAAAGCTTGAGACTTACCAGGCTGTAGCACTTGTTGATAAATACATTAGTATTCATGTTGGCAAAAAGTAATCAGAGAAGAAACGTCACCGTATTTCTTCGATGTTCACAAATGTCAACTCTGTAAGACAAGCCAAAAAATTTAACCTTCAAAGACAGAAACAGACCAACAAATAACAACAGGCTATCAAAGCTGTCGAGACAAGCTCTCTTCTGTTTAGGTGAATACATGAATCATAACAACAGAAGCTTAGACGAGACATTTTCACTCTTAACAAATTATGTAATAGCAATCTTTTTCAGCTTTTCAGCGAAACCCCTAATAAAATTATGCAAATAAACCATCAATTGACACCAAAACATCTCAAGAACAACACAATTCACAACAATTTCGACTAAATGTAACACACCAATTCACAGAATCATAGATTATATCAATAAAGACAAATTTAAACTAACCTTATGAACTCTTGAGATTGGACGCAAGGCAAGAGCAATATAAGAGAAACTGTAAAAGGGGAGAGAGAAGCGAGAGAAAATTGCTACAGCAACGGAAACCCTAAACCGGCGACGACGAAGAAGAAGAAATCGTTTGGAAAAAGACGAGCCATTTATATATATTCTCTCGTCGGCGAAAAAATCTAAGTCGGCGGTCTACTCTTGGACACAAAGCCAATCGTTTAGGCAAAGAACAAAGTTACACATTTTTTTTTTTTACGTCAAAGCCCAATTCTAACTGGACCGTCACCTATCAATTCTGACCCGGTCAAACACGGCCAATTTCACTATCAAGTATAAACAAGTAAATAAATGTGTTGTAAACTACTCTATTATAGTTACATAGACATTTTTTCAGTTTTAAACTAGTTTTGTCAGATATCGCTCCAATAATATAAATTTATAAAATTGTTATCATAAAAAATAAATTTTCAATTTTGTCAAGATTGTGGTTTTAATACTTCAGACCAGAAAAAAATTTAATTTTTGTTTTAGTTTGAGTGGTTAGGACATATGTTACGGAATTTAGAAGAAAACTTATTTTGTTCGGTTACGTTAAATTTGAAAATAAACTCATCTCTTACGTATGCATTCAATTATTATATTATATACATCTTTTATCTAAACTTTCCTTACGCTGTACAAGGAAATTACAAACGTTCTCTTTGAATTTGTTAAAGTTGTGTTTATTCTAAAAATTTCAGTGTATCTCCGATTATTCCGTTTTTAATTGTTACATCCACTCTGCCTGCCTTATTGAATGATTAATCTCTTGAAGAAATCAGTTATCTAATTACCTTCCATCTAATCCGATTATTTCGTACCTAATTTTGTATATCTTGATTATTTAAGATTTTAAATATAAAACAACTTCTTTTTTATTCAAACATGTACATTAAGAGTATGATAAATTATAGCAACTTATGTACAAAATTTTAACTAAAAACATAAAATGTTGTCTTAAAAATATATTTTTATGTTTACTACCATTTTCAAAACAATATTAGATTAAAATGTTTTAAAAACATTATAATAACCCTAAATATTTATTTCCGATTTTTAAATTAATCGCCAAATTCATATTGAGCCCTCGAGTAACGTCTAAAGATTTTTCGAACAAGCTCGAGTGGTAGTCCATTTACAAACTGTGGAAAACATAATTTAGAAAATATCTCATAACAAAACGGCGACGTTTCGAAGTTCAGACTTAAAAAGGCTTGGGCCCAAAGGCCCCAAACAATGACAGCCCGTTTTAATCAGCAAATCCTGAAACAACGTCATTTCAGCGAGAGCACCAGACTCGTGAAGAAGAGAAAAAGAAGAAGCAGGAGAAAAGTTTGCTTGCTGTGCCTGTGTTGGTCAGTCTTTGAAGAAATGGTGAAATCGACTAGTAAGGATGCTCAGGATCTCTTCCATTCTCTTCACTCTGCTTATACCGCTACACCAACGAATCTCAAGGTCCACCATTATCATTTTGTTCTGATCTTTTATGAATCATCATTGAAATTGAAAAATCCGCTGAATGTTCTTGTTTGAACTCTGTTTTTGTAGATCATCGACCTTTATGTTTGTTTCGCGGTCTTCACAGCTTTGATTCAGGTACTCTAATCTCCTTTATTGCTTCGACTGTGCCTCTCGATCCGTGCCTTTTCGTTTCGTTTATGTATATGGGGATTTCAAATGTATGAGTTTTTATGTTCATATGTATTGATATGTGTATTTTCAAATAGAAAGACACTCAAATTTGATATACTTGATTTGCAATTTTTGTGTTCATTTGTATAGCATCATCCATTACTTTGTCGTTGAAATGTTTGATCTGTGTTTTTTTGAAGGACTATATCAAAGAAACTCTTGTTGCTTAATTCTTGACTCATGTTAAATTCTACAGAATTTCTTGATAAACAGTGTTGAATTCTCTGTGTATTAAAGAACCTGGTTACTTAGTTTTAGTGTGTTTAATTTCTGTGATTGAGCAGGTTGCTTACATGGCTCTTGTTGGATCGTTTCCTTTCAACTCATTTCTCTCTGGAGTTCTCTCGTGTATCGGGACAGCGGTTCTTGCTGGTTAGTTTATTAATGTGTTTACAAGTTTCCCTTGTATCTGTTTGTTGTTAAAAGATTAGCTTGGGAATGTCCTGGATACGGATATGACATTCTGTGTTTTTCTTTTCTTTTCTTTTCTTTTCTTTTCTGTATAGTCTGCCTCCGGATTCAAGTGAACAAAGAAAACAAGGAATTTAAGGTAACGAACTCCTACAGTTTCTTCAACTCCTCAGTAATCATTATGCTTCCACAATGTTGTCTAAATATCCTCAGAAGACAGCTATTCATATTTGCAATTCCTTTTGAATATTGCAGGATTTAGCACCGGAGCGAGCTTTTGCTGATTTTGTCCTCTGCAACTTAGTCCTCCACCTAGTGATCATAAACTTCTTGGGATAAACTAAACACCTCTCAAGCCGGACATAAATCTCATGAGATTTTTGAGAACAATCACTGCACTTGCTTTCCATACATCATAAACTTTATTTCTGATATTTGAGATTTTATCATCTTAGTAGCCCTTATGTGAAGAGCTTGTTTTTCTTTTGTTAATGCTACTTTCTCATAGTGATTGAGCCAACTCCACAGCCAGTTTTAGGTTCTACGCAAAAGTGACAAAGAACATACATCATCAGGATACAGAAATGGTAGGCCTACTAAATTCATTTCACTTAAATTCAATCGCATCCATAAAGTGAAGAAAAAATAAATAGGAAAAGCTAATAAAAAGGGTAACAATTTTGATACAGATAAGCACATTGCCTCAGATTCGCTTCTGCAAGTAGAGCAAAGGCAAAGTAAAACATTAAACGAGGGAATTTTTTCTCCCAATATCTAATTTCGTAACTTACACACACATACACTGGACCAACAACCCTCAATAAACTATTCGGAACCAATCGATCTCTGATGCCTAAAATCCTACAAACCATCTGTTAGCAAAGAACCGCCGAGTGTTGTTGTTGCTGCTGCTGCTACTTTTTTATACCTGTGTTAGGAATTGGTTTTGCTCTATGTCTTCTCACGTTGAGTCTTTGTATGAATCAACCTTTCTCTCTGCGGCACCTGTTTGATTGGTGTCTGGTTCTTGGTGGTCATTGTCCATGCTTATGCCTTCAAGTGGAGGGAATAATGAAAGTTGGTCCTGCAAGAACAAAGTTGGTAACTGTTTCGTTGGCTGGCTCTAAAACTAATTTTGAAAGATTACTTTTTTTTTACCTTGAGAGAGGTGTTCTCGGTGGTAAGCTCTTCGCATTGGCTTTTGAGCTTGTTGATTTCTGCTCTGAGATTTGTGTTTTCTTCGTTCAACACCTCAGCGCGTTGGGCCAGCTCATCACATTCGGCCTAAATCACAAACACCGGGTCAATAATTTGCTCACATGGGCGTGCTAGAGGTGATCTAAATGGATGTTTAGTACCTGTTTACGCAACCTTGATCTTCGAGCAGACTCCCTATTGGACTGCTTCCGTCTCTGTCGCTTAAGTTCTCTATCGTCCTAATTGCAAGACAAACAAATCTGAGTTTGAGGATAAAAGGCGATTTAAATCTGCCTAAGAAAGGTGGGCACACCTGTAACCAGGGTTGTGAATGGCCACCATCTCGCGAGCCTGGAGCAACAACTCCAGGAACTGGTGTAGATACTTTCCCATGCATTCCAGGGATACCAGCTGAAGTTGGAGCACCCCAGTAATCCATCCCAATATTTAAATTTGTTGGTGGGCCAGGAACACCTGCAGCTGTCATTGGCATGATTGGTACGGTCTGGCTCACCGGTAGAATAGGTGTACCAGCACTTCCATTTTGCGGACCATTGGCAGAACCACCATTCTCTGATGCTGCTTCAGCTGAATGGAAAAACAATAAAGAACTCTCTGATAAGTAGCTTTCACGGTGTTAGCCGCATGATAGTAACGAAAGGAAAAAGAAAAGATCGTAAACCAACCATCCTTTCCATCTAGTCCAGATCCCGAATCCTACATGAATTGCAAGCAAATCAGAATCAGTCATAATTACTGTAAGAACTCCTCACTCCCATAGAAAGACGGAAATAACATTAAGACTTTTCGAGCCCAAAGATCCAACAAAAACGTTTGATGAGGCGACATATGGAACGCAAAGGTTATGTGTTCCAGTGTGCAGATTCCAAGTGTTAGCAACACTCATAAAATTTAAATGAGAAATTCCAAGGGACTGACAGATCTGAATAGGTCAATCCAAATTCAGATTCATGCTAGATTCTTAGCAAACAAACTAGGTGTTCCCCATGAAACAGCGCCTCATCACAACATGGTTGCCAGAATGAATGCATACCAACAAAGATATAATTCAAATGAAAAGGCTGATGATAGCTATCCGAAACTTACATTTTGAGAGTTCCCATCACTTCCTTCACTTGAACCATCAGAAGCACTCTCCCCACTGTAACCAAACAATTCTGACAATCTCAGAGCAATAATAGAATGAATATTATCTAATGAAGTAGCATAAGTCCAAAAGGGGTCCTAGTCCAAACATAATAATATTTCCAAGATAACAACCATGCATACATGCCACGTCACATAGACCGGATAAAAACAAGCGTGTTACATGCCTTTTGGAGTAAGCTCCATTAGCTGATGCTCCTGAGTTTTTCCCAGGTTCATTGTTCTTTCCTGTAATCATGTTCAAACTTCCCAAGCTTCCTCTTGATCTTTTGATGGGCAATTTTTCCTTCACTTCAGATTGTTTAGCATCACCATCAGTGCCGCCTGTAGTATTGCCCTGCATAAAATCATCTCTCAATTATGTTCCTACAATAAGCAAAGGTAGCAAAGACCGTTTGAGAAAGAACGAATGAAGTATGATGGGACGCTAACTCACAGAAACTTCAGTCATTCCATTTGGAGAAGGCATAGCATAAGGGCTATAGGGATAAGAACCCTGATACAGAATGGAACATATTAAAGATATAATTAACAGCTACATTTTAATTTATGTTCACTGCAATTGAATCTACTACAGTTGGCAGTACCGGAGGCATTGAAGGATGTGCGTACATGCCACCTGGGGGATACATTGCAACATAAGGATGAGGCGGAGTTCCATAAGGAGGCATCATATGCTGCAAAATTTAATGTCTCATTCAGTAATCAATCAAAGATATGATGAAAGACAGCTGAACGAATTCGTTATAAGTCAATAAGAATGTTGCAATTTTCCAGCACTCTGAACACCGATAGACATCACAGTAAAAAGCGATAAAGCGTAAGCCAGTTCACCTGAACTCCCCACATATAAGGGTGAGGTTGGGGACTAGATGCCACATAACCATGAGGCGGCGGCATAGGAGAATATGCCTGTCGAAAAGAAAGCCGTAAAGATCAAATGCAACAAGAAAAGAGAGCGCAGATCCATAGATGGAGGAATCTGTCCTAACCTGAAAACCAGACCAATCTGGAGTAGCCATGCCAGCACTCACAGCCGATGAAGGTTCCTACAAACACAGAAATATTCCAACTAAAGCATATCACTGATAGGTATACAAAATCACAATTAGCTGAAATCTAGAATATTTTTATTTTCCTTTCTAGTATCTCACTTCTAATTCGGCTTCTAATAGCTTAAATCATGGGATTTGTTTTCCCTTTTTACATTATGGTCCTCTTAAGAAAATTGGAAGCAGAGAAGGGCAAACACAAACCTGTGAAGAGGGAGGGGCAGTAGAAGAAGGAGGAGGTGTTTTAGGTTCCTTCTCTTTACTCGATTTTTCCATCTCATTGCTAGCCATTATCACGTTCACTAATTCCTAAAACAACTCGTGATTGCTTCCTGCAAGACGAAGTCAGCTATAAGCTAACTCACTACGAGATCTACTCATGCATAAACTCAACACATCCAACAATTCAACATTTCAGCTAATAAGATGTTAGAGATTTCGTTCCAAACTTCTCCTATTGATCGTTGACCAATACAGCTATATATATATATATATATATATATTGATAATCCAACAACAGCTTAAAGGTCTAGTCTTTTTCTCAAGATGCAGAAACAGGTAAATAACAATGTCGGACCGGAGAAACACAATAACACAAAACCGAGAAGTATATATAGAAACCCTCGAAAAGCCCTAGAAAACTCAATCGAATTCAGAAGAGAAACGCTAAAATCTAACCCCAAAGATACAAACTTGGAGAGATGTGAACAGAAATACCTAACGACTGGTAATATTTGGAACCCCTCTGAGCACAATTTCAGATGCGGTGTGAATCTCTGAGCTTAATTTTGCAGAAATTTAAGAGAATCAATGTCTCTTGACCAAGATAAATAAATTTGCTTGATTTGTTTTTTGTTATCTGACGGAGAAGAAAGGGGGCGTGGAGTTCACGAGGAATAAAAATTGCTTCTTTGCCCAAATTTAAGTATTTTTATTAAAAGCCCTTCTTTATAACTTATTTATGAACTTTACCCATTTAAAGCCTTACAATAATTTGTAACCCACCCAAAATGTCACAATTTGATAAGGAAAAAAGTTTCTCCCCAATTGAAAAGGAAGATCTTTAAAATCAAAATTGACATAAATATATGGAAAAAGTGTCTTTGCAAAAGTATATTTTAAATGTTATGAATAGGTTTATGTATACAATACACATTGATAGAATGATAGTGCATTGACTCATTGGTAATGTTACATGTCATCAAAAACAATAAATGACTTTATGACAAAATAGTTAGGAACACTAACAAAAAAAACTATTGGGCAGAAAAGAGATTCTTAATAAATAAGAGGGTGATAAAGAAAATAATAAAAAGACTAGGGTGAGTGAATTCAAGGGAATAGAAAAAGCAGAGCTCTCTCTCTCTTTTTAGCCCTCTCTTTCAAAGTTGAAGTTTTTGAAGGCGTCTCCGGCTACACAGCAATGGCTTCTGGATCAGACTCAGAAGTAGAAAAGGAATCCATACACCACAAAGCACTAGCGGAATCGAGTTTCAATTGCGGTGATTTGATGTCGGCCTTAACTCACGCGCGGAAAGCTCTCAGCTTGTCTCCGAACACGGAAGGTTTATCCGCCATGGTCACCGCTTTCGAGATCATCAGCTCCGCCGCCACAGTCGCCGGAGGTTTTCCGGAATGGTACAAGGTTCTAAAGGTAGAGCCTTTTTCTCATATTAATACCATAAAACAACAGTATAGGAAGCTAGCTTTGGTGTTGCATCCTGATAAGAATCCGTATGTGGGGTGTGAGGAGGGGTTCAAACTTTTGAATGAGGCCTTTAGGGTTTTCTCTGATAAGGTTAGGAGGACTGAGTATGATATGAAGTTGAGGATTAGGATTCAGGGGGAAATGGTTAGCGGTGGTTCTGGTGGTGATGAAACGTCAACGTTTTCGGCGGTTTGTTCGGGTTGTAGGTCGGTGCATAAGTTTGATAGGAAGTATTTAGGACAAAATTTGATGTGCCCTACTTGCAAGAATAGTTTTGAGGCGAAGGAAGTTGAGAAGGAAGAAGAGGGTAGAGAAAATGGAGCTTGTACTTCCAAGATCATAACATATAGTAGGAGGAAGAGGCCTGTTGATAGCGATGGTGAAAGTCTGATAAAAGAAGTTGAGACAGGGGAGATGAGTCAGGAAGCAGCAGAAGCTATTAATGTATTTGAGGGGTCGGATGAAGAGGATGAAGGGATGATGACTTTGGCAGAAATGCAAGCGGTGATAAAGAGAAATAAGTCGAAGGTGAATTCGAAGATCACTGAGAAAGATAGCAGTGGAGAAGAAAACATGGGAAGGGAAACGCAGAAGAGATCTTTAGCTGATGCCTCCATGACTGAAACGTTAAGGGAGATGAGTACTAACGCAGTGAATAATAAACAAGAAGTTTTAAAGAATAGGAAGAATATAAAGAAGAAGAAGATGGCGAACCACAAGGATTTAACTGAGATAGTGGATTTAGAATACGTGCCTCGGGTTGATAGGAAGAGGGATCGTGGTAAGTTAAGCCAAGAAATGTATATGGAAGACGAGGATTTTGAACTGTATGATTTTGATAAGGACCGGATGCCGAGGAGCTTCAAGAAAGGGCAGATTTGGGCGATATATGATGGTGGTGATGACAAAATGCCTCGGAGTTACTGTTTAGTTAGTGAAGTAGTCTCTTTGAATCCTTTTAAGGTATGGATCAGCTGGTTGGATTTTGAGAGCGAGAAACTAATCTCTTGGATGAAGATTAGTTCTTCTCATATGCCTTGTGGTAGGTTCCGGGTTTCAGAGAAAGCTTTGATAGAACAAGTGAAACCATTCTCTCACCTTGTCAACTGCGAAAGGGCTGCACGAGAAATATACCAAATATATCCAAAGAAAGGCTCGGTTTGGGCAGTCTACTCAGAGACAAATCCAGGTCTTCAGAGAAGAAAGACCAGACGCTATGAGATTGTCGTATGCTTGACAATGTATACTGATGCATATGGATTAAGTGTAGCATATTTGGAGAAGGTTAACGACTATAGCAACCTGTTCAAGAGACGGGATTACGGGTATAATGCAGTCAGGTGGGTCGAGAAAGAAGATGTTGCAGCCTTGCTCTCTCATCAGATTCCGGCCAAGAAGCTGCCTGAAGATGAATCTGGAGCTGATCTGAAAGAGTCTTGGGTGCTTGATCTTGCTTCTGTTCCTCCTGATTTGGTTTCTGCCACTTAGTGAACATAGACACTTCTTTGTTTTCTGTTTCTCATCATCTCATGACAAAGAGAAACAAGCACTTCATGTCTATATTTGTCTAACTTAATCATATTAGTTTAGATCAACTATATTTAGTGCCCAAACCCAAAGTCCAAAGACTTTCCCACAAGTTTATAAATTGCATAGATAAGTTAAATATTGTGTTATATTACCAAATCTTAGTGGCAAAAAAATAAATTTTCAAAGTTTAATTATCTAATTGACTAATTGTAAACTTAAGAATTTTATATTGTTTAAAATATATGCATAAATTTCGCGTGGGGCAAAAAGAAACGGAGTTTAAAAATCGGTGAGCCCTAGAAATTCTCAAGGCCTCAAAGTGAATTATTTCGTCCATCAGAGGTTTGAGAGAGAAAGAGTGCGCAGAGTGAGCGAGAGCATAGCGGTGGAGTGTCGCCACTGGTAACTCCGACGATTTTTCTCGTTTGCGTAAGCCGAAAGATCACTCTTTTTTTGGTGTCGACTCTGTTTCTGCCGTATGATTCTTTTGGAACCCTAGTCACAGGTTTTTGATTTTGCATGGTTTATTGTAGCGAGTTAATTTTTTCCGCATATGGGTCTTGATTCTTCTTTCGTTAACTCTTCTGGGTTTGCCGATTTTCAATCAAACAATCTTGAAAGATCAAATCTTTTCCTCTACGTATGTAGTCTTTATATCTCTGTTTTATCTGTTCTGACTATCTGGGTTTCAATTATCAAGTTTGCTTATTTAGACTTATGCATATCAGATTCTGTCTTGTAAAATCTCTGTCTTTTGATTGAAAACTGATACTGGAAGTAAACTATAGATTATATTCTCTGTAAGTAGAGCATGTAGGTTGCTTCTGCATCTGTGTGTTGCTTAATAATGTTAGTACTTAGTATCAATTGTTGTTTGGAGGTGTTGGCTCATCTTATCTGCTTTTGAAATGATGTAGGAGCTGCAACGCGAAGGTGTGATCTTTCCACTGAAACTAGCTATCAAGATGAATTCATTTCCTGCACAAAACCTTATGCTATCTGCTACAAACGCAAACAAGGACTCAGGCTTGCGTACGTCTAATGCTCATTGGTTACATTCATGTATCGCCGTTCCAAAGACCACAGGCATTGATCTTTCTCAGGAACCTCCTGCTGAAGGTGTGATGGTGCCTCAATCTCATTTGTTTCCTCCTCCTATTAGAGATTCCAGAAACGATACTGAAACTGTGAAACAGAAGTCCGTAAATCAGTCTCCTTCGAAAGCTTTGAAGCCAAAACCGCAAAGGAAGAAACGCTCTGTATCCAACAAGTCAAAGAAAACACCTAGCATACCAGAAACAAAACGTGAGAAAAAGAATCTGGACATCAACATTGACATCTCAAGCTTTGATACTTCTGGGGTTCCTCCTCCTGTATGTTCATGTACAGGCGTTTCAAGGGTTTGCTACAAATGGGGCATGGGCGGTTGGCAATCCTCATGTTGTACCATCAGCATATCGACATACCCACTACCCATGAGCACAACAAGACCTGGAGCTCGTCTTGCAGGAAGAAAAATGAGCAATGGTGCTTATGTTAAGCTCCTTGCGAGGCTTGCGGACGAAGGCTATGACCTCTCTCACCCTCTTGATCTCAAGAACCATTGGGCCAGACACGGTACTAACAAGTTTGTGACCATCAAGTAGTCGTTTCATTAGTTGGGTTTGATTTAGATATTAGCTTTTGTGGCTTCTTTTTAAGTCCTTTTCACAGTCTTAGCCTTTTGGTATATATTTGGGAGTACTGTATTTGCTATAGTAGAGGTATCCTTTACTTGTTTCCCCTGAAGTAGAGTATATTTCCTGCAAAAATCCCAACAGTCGTGGAAACACATTATGGCATGAACTTGGGTAACTTCGGTCATGCAACACATTGCTTTGGAATTCACAAATAAATTTCAATAAGAAATGAATATTAGCGAATCAACAAGAGACTCTGTTTTGACTTCATACGAATATCCTGCAGGGATGGTCTTAAACTTAGGCAGTCATCATATATATTATAGGTGACTTCACACTCATACCAAATTAAAAGGAGATAAATCTATTAAAAAGATGAAAAAAACGAGGATTCAGTAAAGTCTTTAGAATCAACTTTCAACTCAAGTTGTGCATGGATGCAAATACGTCAAGAAAGTCATAAAGTCCCGAGACTTTTGACCTCAAATTAATGCTTAGAAGGATCCATGACTTGACCAAGGAACAGAATTAGTCCGCTTCTGTATTCTTTGACCAGGAAGAGGAAAGGATGATCAGCCACGAAGTCATACCTCTTCTCCGCAGGACCACAACAACCAACAAATATTACAGCAGCCGCTGCAGCTTTCGATCCCACTTCATCGACTTCGATGCAAGATTTGTGGATGATAGTGGATGGCACCTCCAAACCCAAACCCTTGAGAGCTTCAGAGGCTTCGAAACCAAAATCAAATTTAAACCTTGGAATCTTGAGTTCTCCTACATCTGCCCAGTGGCTAGGAATGTCCTCTTTGCCATTCAAGAATCCACGAGTAGAAGCTAATCTCTCCAACATTGCAGGTGTTAAGACTAAGTGGCTTAGACAAAAGAAAGATGAAGAGGAATGAGACACTCTGATTGCAACAGAGAGTCTGAAGTCTTCAAAGGAAAAGGTAAGTCTCTAAAGCGTGTGGAAGGTCTAAGGACAAGCATTAACGTTCTCATAGTTGCTTTCTCGTACGGATTCGCGACCCTACTTGAAAGAGCCAATGAGAGACCAGCTTGGAGACCAAGTTTAAGGACCACAAGTTTTGTCTTGTTTTGACTCTGTAACAGAGGAGTGAGACAAGTGAGAGAGAAGTAAGTGTAAGGCTAAGGGTTTGGGAAAACAGAGTGAACATAAGAGAGAGAGAGCTTTGTAAGTTCCTAGAGAGGGTGAGGGACAAAGCTGTAATCTTGAAGTGGTTTAGTGGATTCCGGGATTTTTCCCGGCGAGATGTAGGTTCCTCACGTTGAGGTTCCGAACTCGTTAAACCGTGTGTGTTCGTTTTTCCAGCCTTGCATCATTCTTCTTTAACAGCTCTGCATCACACTCATTCTCTGCATCTTCATAGTTAAACACTTCTCTATCTTTGCATAACTTTTTCTTTAAGTTTCAGTCTCTGCTCAACATTCTTCAAGTCAGTTCTTAATGCTTCAAGTTAGTAGTTGTGTGCTTGTGAGTAAGAAAGCTAGAGGTAAAGAGGCTAAAAACCTCACAGCAGGCAACCCATCTTTCTCATCAGGGAGATAGATTTGCATAGAGAAACCACGACTGTCTTCGCGTCCTTCTCTATACGGTAGATTGAGGACTTTGAAACCTTCTTAAACATCAAGACTGTCTTCGTGGGCACCGGTCATGAAGGGCACACGTACTTTGGTTCCATCAAGAAGGTGAAAGTCGGATTCTTTTGTTAGCGATGGATT
>Ga0041059_1001947_pt1 | contig 15915 bp, 13 predicted proteins | sample AraColnosormetaG_FD_56232 | JGI IMG/M metagenome (GOLD analysis project Ga0041059, IMG submission 56232) | Arabidopsis roots microbial communities from North Carolina, USA - Col MF nosort | ecosystem: Host-associated > Plants > Roots > Unclassified | place: USA: North Carolina | collected...
AAAAAAAAAAAAAAAAAAAAAAAAAGAATAGAACAAAAAAAACTGGTAAATATTGAAATTTAGAAACCCTAGAAATTAAGAGAATTGGAAGAATTCTTACAGTAATTATTGATACAAATCTTCTCGGTCATGAATGATTTCATCGAGAGAAACCTGCGAGCCAGAGAAAGAAGATTACTTTACAGTGATAAAGTTAACTGGTTACAATTTACAAATCGGAAGATTAAGAAAACCCTAGAAATCAAGAGAATCGGAAGATTAAGAAAACCTTAGAATCAAGAGAATCAGAAGTTTACTTACATAGCTGGAAATCGTCTTCCGTCACGATACTAGCAATCGAGAGAAAGAAGAAAGCAAAACAAATTATGAAAAAATTACGAGTCTCTGAGTCTCTCTGCTTAAGCATTCCCCTTTTTATAAACACACTTACGAATTATGACGGTGCCTGATTTCCTTTTTTTCTAACTCCTAGTTTCCTTTTTGCAGTTAACATAACAGCTGGCTAATTTCCTTTTTCTTTTTGTCGACGACTATACTTATTTCTAGTTTCCATTTATTTAAAAATGGGCCTAAAGTTAGCCCAGATCAAATTAGTGGACTGATGTTTGCCAAACAGAAGAAGTTATGGGCTGATTACCCTGCCCATAATTTTGCGATCGTTTTTTATTCAGCTTTTGTATTCGGAATTATATCAACCCATTAGAAAAAGTCAAATACAAAAACATTCCACTAGTCCCAAACGCCCAATCGATTTATCACAACTCACAACGTTTTTTTAAAATCTATGTTAACAATTTTAATAAGAAAGGATAAACGAGAAACAAGAACTTTGCTCAATTTCGATAATCTTTGTAGACATTGGACGACTTTAGAAGCAAATAAACTCTAAACAAGATAATCTACATTTGTAAACAAGATAATCTACATTTTTATAATATAGATTTGTAGACGTTGAAATTCAAAATTAACAGATATATAATCATTTACTTTTATTGTAAACGTGGAAATACAAAAATAAACAAAGATATAATCGTTTACTGAACAATAGGATCAAGAGAGAATAAGAGAGCAGATAAACAAATACAATAAGAATAAGTCAAATTTCATCTAATAGACCAAAATACACCTCCATCCCCAATTCCTCTTCTACTACTTTGATTTCTTTTCCTTTCTAAACAAAAAGATTTTAACGTTTCAATTCGTTGTGTCTTCCTAGTTTAGTAAGACATCGTACTGTACATTGGTTACGAGCCTAAACAACAGCGGTTTAGATATTCTTTTAGTGCCGCTTTATGTACAGTAATCTAATAACAAAAGCAAATGGTTCTTTTACCTTCTGTTGCTACTTCTGGTGCTGTAATTTAGTCTCCGAGCAGCTCCTCTTCCTCCTCCTCCATGCCATCCTCTGTCATCATTGTCGTCATCATCATCATCTTCGTTGTAGGCCACTGTTTTTTTAGCAGATCTTGAAGTTTTCCTTGGCGTTGGGCGTTTTCTCTTGACGTTTGTTGAATAGATGGTGAAGTCAACCGTATCTTCTCTCATTGCGTTCTTAAACTCCTGCAAAAAAACAAAATAGGTGAAGAAACTGATGAATTCTTTGCCCAGGGATTTAAATTTTACTAGTGAACAAAATTAAAAGGCTTTGGGGTTTTAACCTGATATCTCTGAACTAAGTCTTGATATGTTGAAGGTAAGTCAGTGCGAGTTTCGCTGAGGTCAAAGGCAACGCTTTGTCTGGAGAGAGGATCTCCTGGCTTCAATGGTTCCGTTGGAGAATAGGCCTGAGATATTTTGTTTCCAAACACCAGTCATGTTTTTGTGAACAAAGTTAACGAAAAAGAAAAAGAAACGGAAAGAAAGAATCGTACTTGGCACCGGTCATCATTTAAGCTGTACGTGACTTTTAGGTATCTCTTGAGCTTCAAAAGAAGTTGTATAGCTATAGCTGCTAAGCAATCAACCTGAAATAGTACCAAAAGAAAGACTGGCATGAGAAGAACAAGCTATATATATAAGAAACGATGATACAAAGAATGCCCAAGTTTGATAAACCATATGTAAAACTGAACCGATCTGCCCAAACCAAACCAAAAGAAACACAATTATAACACCCTAAGCATCACAGGGGAAAAAGCCATGAAGACTACCTGAATTTTCTGCAGATCATCAGTGGATAATTCAGGAGGATCAGATGAGGTCATCTTGTGCACATCTGCTTTCCCATTATGGACTTGATATGAAGTGAACTGATCCCTTGAATCTTGGTATACTGATCCATTGAGGTCAATTAGAGTTGCATGGCCATAGGAATTCCAATGTCTTGGTTCTTCTTGGATTCTTGTGTTTAGATCCATCATGTTCATATGTCCGGGAATCGGATCTTGTTGGTATGCTCCATTTCCATGCTGAGTCTTTGCGGAATCTTTATGTAACAAAGCCTTCAAATTTGACTCAACTGCTCCAGCCCGAATCTGCATAACTCGGTTTATGGAATATACAAGATAGAGTGGTTCATCAGGTGATGTGAATGGAAGTAAAGCAAGGGTTTCAGTGCAATACCTGTAAAGAGAAACAGTAAAGTAAGTCTTTATTTTACCAGAGAGAATGTGGAATTTTTTGTATACCGAATACTCACTTCAGAAACGATATTACTGAGCCATTCCAGGTTGGATTATCAAACTTGCGAACAATCGAAGTCATAAATTTGTTTCGAGAAACCCGGTTTCCACGGATAAGCTTGTAGATCCTAGAGACTCCAAGTCTAGCTTGGGTGAGAGTACTACTAGCATGATCATTTTTGCCCAACATGTTTGTTGAACCCTTTTGCTGAAGACTTTGATTTGGTTCTGAAGTGACCTGGCTGATGGATTGCATGAAGATAAACGACATTTGAAGTCCGTCACCAAGACGGCTCTCAAAAAAAGCCGGATACCTGGTGAAAATGTCGGAGTGTGTTAGTGCGCTAATACTTGATCACCGAATAATGTAAAATCATGTGAAATCCAATCAGAGGATTACTTCTCATGCATATTCATTAGTAAATGATGGGCCAGCTTTTGGTTGGCCTCTTGAGGATCTGTCTCGAGGGCAATCAAATAAGGAACACACGTAATAGGATGCACTAGGCCTTGACGTAGTACAACTTCCACTATCTGCGAAACAGAATACCTCTCAATAATTCAGACAAGTGAAAAGATACAGAAGCAAAAATTATTAATGAAAAAAAAAAGGCGAACCTTGAGAGAGGTCTGGCGAATTTGATCATCAAAGTCCAAGCATCTACCTAATATTTTATCCCAAAACAACTGCACAATGCCTCCGCAAATGTTGGTGTCACCTGCACCAGCGGCCACAGGTACATTATGGCCACCTTGTTCAACTGAGTTAACCGTGTTATCACTGGCTTTCTCTGATCCCAATTGTTTTTCCGCATCAAGAAGGTATTCATACATGTTTTGTAATGCTTGCATCTGAATCATGAGCATTAAAAAAAGGATGCAACCATATGTAAGCGTAAAACAAAAAAACATGTACACCATATATAGAAAACATACATAGATGGGTAATATTACCTTCATACGCCCATTTGCTTCATCTGCTAATGTAGTCTCGATTATCTTTCCAATGTCTTCTTCCAACATGTACTCAGGTCGTGCAATTAGGATGAATCCTAAAGCCTACGGGAAGTTTGGGGACACTGTTATTCTAACATATCACAATATCGAGAATGTGCAACAGCTAGCACTGTAAGCACCATACCTGCAGCGACCTGACTTTCAAAGCAATATCTTCCGTTCGGAGATGTCGTTTAAACAAATTAAGACAGCCAGAGAGATTGAAATTCTTGCCACCTGAGGTACTAATAAGAGAGTTTCCATGGCGAATAAGCAAGCCAAGACAAAAAAGGGACCGCCCAGCAATCTGAAATGGAAAGAATATTTTCACCAATAAGCTTCAAACTAATCCGTTGCTGGATTCATTTTGTAAAGAATAACAGTTATCCCAACTCAGTCAGCACTAACTCGAATGAGAAATGTGAATATTGAATATTACTCTCAGTAGGCAGTAAAATCGCAATGAAGAGCAGTGTTAGTAGAGAATACTGAACTTCTAAGCAAAAGGGAAATGGGAGTAACTTGTGTCTACTTCTAGTTAAACAAAATACAGTCCAACAGTTAGAACAAACACCAAATTAGGTAATAATGCAACCAAATTTACACTCACAAATGCAAGCCGCAACAGTACACTATATCACCGACCCACAGATACTCATACTACACTTGTAAAATCATGTGCACGAAACAAGACTCAAAGACCTTAATTGTGCTTAAACATGAAACAATCCTGATGCATGATCTTTTCAAAGTAAACCCACCTGTGTGTTATCGGAACCTTGGGCCTCCAGCCGCTTAAAAAAGAACTGAAGAAGATGCTCAACTATGCTAACACCTTTCCCCGCCAATTTACTCACAGAACAAAGACACCTGAGAATTCAAAAGGTTGCATTAGTAGTCTCCTGAAAAGGATGAGTGATTTTACTCGACTGCATCTTCTATGAAGACATGCAATCGTCCCAAAAACAATGAACATATGTGAAAGAGAATACGATGAGTAGAGCCAGGAGTGATGGTAGTTGAAATATAGAGGGTACCTAACGCAAGCATGCACAACAGTTAGAAACGAATGCCGAACAATCATATGCTTTAGATCCTGTTCCAGATCTTCTGTGACACTTAGAGGCAGCTTGCGGATCAAGGGTAGGACAGAATCGATAATGAAAATAATACTCTCCAGTAACTGTGCTCCTGTTCTACTATCAGCCTGCAAAAAATACAGGACGAAAGGCAATTAGTAACACTTAAAATTTGAGATCCTATAGTGCAAACGCCTTCACACAGTTGATTTCTTTTCTGGATATCACCACTATATTTTTAAGGAAAACAACCATAGGTAAGTTCTTAAATCTTAACAGACTCATTCCTAGAAACTTAAAAGAATTTTGACCAACCTGACTCTTCAGATATGGCTGTAGGGTGATGACAAACTTAGTAGGGTCTGAAGCCGGTGTACACAGCCCAGGATCCACCAGACAGAAAGCATGCAAAACAAGTACATAAGGAAGTACTTGCACCTCTCCTTCTTCACGGCTCATTTCTTCTACCTGAGGGAATAAAAGATGTTTGTTATTGGTTCTCGACCAACCCATCATCAATGCAGTCGTGAAGCATTAGTGTTGACCTGTAATATTTTTTCCAGTAAGCACTTGCACATCAGCTCGCAGCGCCTGCGTACTGATGCAAGAGCAACTGGGTTAATACCAGCAGCTTTAGCTGCTTGAGGAAAAAAATCCAGGGCCAGGGCACGCTTAATAATTGTTACAAGCAGCTGTTGATTTGGGGTCCTGCTTAACAACCCTACCATTTGCTTGGTTTTCTTCTCCAGTTCCAGTGGAATGGAGCTAGCATCACTAGCAAACTGAGTATGATGCCCTGGAGGTTCCTCAAACCAAAATTCATAGAAAGTTTTGCACACAAGATCCTGTAGATGAAGAAATCTCTATTATAGATCTTGTGCGTAAGCATAATATCACACTAAAAATGAAGACAATGCATACTGGATACAACATTACCTGAACACTAGACTCATCATCACTGATACGAGATAATATCTCAGCGCACGCACTTGTAAATTCAGAGAAGTTGGGATTTGAAGTACACATGTCACGTATTATCTTGATGGCTCGTTTTCGAACACTCACTCCAGTATCCTTAATCCTCTCAGCGACCTTCTCAAAGTACTGCACAAAAATGCCATGGGTCAGCAAAGAAACAGCAATAGTGGGTAATGTGTTATAACAATATTGATACAGGTCAATTACCTTTATACCAACATCAGGATGTGATGCAATATGCCTACCAACAAGTTCCAGTGCTGCTTCTCTAACAGATATTGCAGAATCACAAAACCTTCCCTCAACAGCCAACTGAACACGCTTATCACACAGTACCTCTGGATCAGCTTCAACAATTATACTAACCTGTCATGGCCAATGATAGAATGTATTATCATCGCTAGAATAGCACAACTATATTCTGACTTTGCGCACAAACAGAATTAACTATGTGTTTATACACATTGCTCACTTACTGCTCGCAAAGCTTTAGCCCTAATGTTGGGAGCGTTCTCTCTTAAACTAGCCTGAAAAATATAACACAGTTAGAAAGATAAAAACTCAGAAAAAAGAGATGCACACAAAACCTTTCACTAACCAGGAGCATGTTCAGAATCTTATCAAATCCTCTGGAAAAGGAACTATTCATTCCAAGGGCTAAAGTAATCTGCTTGATAGCATCTCTTGTCAAGAACGAAGTAGTTGCTCCAGAGTTACGGATTATTGACTTTGCTTTCAGTCTGGCAATGTAATATTTGAATTTATTCTGAGATTTTGGGACATCTTTATACCAAAGGCACAGATAAAACCTGCACAAAGTACCTTCCATATAAGACTCACCTATATTGCAAAATCCATGTAAAAAGAGTCAGGAACAAACCAGCAAATGAAAGTATGCACATCATCAGCTGATCCTACATCCTGAAGGTAATTCAAGAGCATCTGTTGCACAACTTCGGTCTTTGTAATCATACTTGGATTTTCGATGCTTTCTTCTGATTCCAACTTACCAGTACCCTTGGTGTCAGTCTTGCAATAAGACTGTAGTACAAGAAGTTGCCTCTTGCATACACAAAGCGGACAGTGCCAATTTCGACTTGAAATGTCTAGTTCCTTTAAACCCAAACAGTCACCATGAAACCGCCTTTGACAAATTTGACAGACCAATAAGTTCCCAGCCCTTTTACCTAAACAAAATGTGCAATCTTTTGTGCAAACTTGATCAACGCTAATTTCACTATCTGACTCTAGTAACGTCCAGAATCTGTCTTTACTGCAGAGGACAGCATCACGTTTCAACCTTGCAGCTATTGTACCTAGCAACTCAATGGCCATTATTCGAGCAGAGACATCTTTTGATTTCAACCCTGCATTATGTAGCAGTATGACACAGAGAACCTGCAATAGTTGACCTGTCAGAGTGGAAAAAAACATTGACTCGTAATTAGAAGAAAAAACACAGTAACACAATACATTTACCTCAAGAATAGGAGACACAGACGGATATTCAGGAAGATTTAATGCTGTCAGTAAGTCCATAACAAGATTCTCAATAATCAATTTTATCTCAGAAGCGTCCTGACCCTTAAAACTGGTAAATCGTTCAAGGACACGAGTCCAGAAGAGGCAACATGTTTCTGTAGCCGCTTCATGACACTTAGTAAGGTAGCCAACATCAACTGAGGTCTCTAGTATAGAGTTTCCACTGGCAGCCTGTCTCGAGGTTTCAGGAAGGCTTGTGCTGTTGTGAACCAACTGAATGAGCAAAGCAGTGACCATTTGAATCTGCCTCTGTTCTTCATCAGGGAGAAGATACGCTCTCAATGCTCGTTTCGAGGAAGGTAACTTCCAGAGCAATTGAGATATTTCATCTATCACATATGTTCGGTGTTGAGAATATGAATTATAAATCTGCAATTAAGACATTTACAATATTAAGAACATTACTGACGTGAAGACATTGATATTTAGAACAGAAAACACAGTAAAGATATGGATTATGGAGTTAGTGGAAAGTCTTACACCACCGATTAAGCTAATTGCTTTAAGTTGCAGAATTTGGATATTTTCCACTAGAAATGTTGTAATACTTGTCTTCAACAGTTGTAAAATGCAACTGTCAGACAACCTTTCTACCAACAACAGGTCCTTGAGTAAGCCAAGAATAGTGCAAAGTTTCTGTAGTGCAGTATTTACTGCTCCAGAGATCCTACAGACAGAAATAGCAGATGGGAAAATGTGTGCAACTAAAATAACAAAAGAATGGGTATTAATTAGTAAACCTGTTTACTGACGCCTTCTTTACTTTGCTGTTTTTTACTATGCGCCGCCTTTTGCTGGCTGACCCCATGTCATGATCTGGATTATCATCATCATCATCACCTATAAAAGCGTGTGGCATATATCTACATGTCAGTTTTGTGTAAGTGGAACATAACCTTGTGGAGGAGAAATGAGAATATTGAAAAACAACAAAGCCTGTCAAAAGGCACAATTTTTGCGCTTACATACTAGGATAAAACTCAAGTTTCAAATATAGGAAATGACATGCCATACATTGGTACAGAATATGAATAGCAAATGGAACTTCCAAAGTAAATAGGAAAACCAACCTTCAAATGCCAAATTTTCTGCCGGTTTACTTCCAGTGCGGTATGATGGATCATAAGCAGACATAACAGCCATCATTTGGTGCCTAGAAAACTCCAGAATTCTCTCAATTATCTAATTATAAGAAGTAGAAAAAATATCAAAAAATGAATCATTTAAATATGGTGGAACGATGGCAGTGAGCAGATAAACAGCCTTCAGGGAAAATAACACTTAAGAAGCACTCACCTCCTCCTTGTAGAGCTGCTTTGGCATATCACTGTTGGCCATCACTGCTAGCGATGCATGGATTGACTCAAGGGCACCAAGAACCAACAACACTGAATCTGAATCTGACTGAAATATTTTTCGCAGAAAATGTTAGGTACAAAAAGAAAAAGAAAAAACGTATTTGCCACTTTTATAATACTAAACGTCATAATTTAACACACAGTAGAACGAAATAAACCAATAATGCATCCTTGCAAGTCCAAGAAATATACTTCAAACAGAGAAAAAAATAACTTTGATTGAAAGCTAAATTGTACGTTAAAATAGTCCTTGCGTCGACTGCAACATGAAAGAATCCTCACAACTGTAAAGCAAGAGAGGAGCAAATAGAGAGAGACAAACAAAAAACTACTCACATGTTCACTATAAATGGACAAGCCTTCTGCCCTGTGTATCTGATGATCCAGAGTGCGCAGTAACCTTGATAGAATATCAACAGGTACCATATGCAGAAGCATTTTTGACCGTATAGTCATCAATTCATTTATAAGAACACGAACTTCATCAACGGGCACTGATGACCACTCTGCTTCATCCCTATCATCACCAGGGACTTCAGCTCTGCCACAGAAGTCCTCCAACATCTCACAAAAGTTTTGTACGATGGACTCTAAATAGGCATTAAAAAAAACTACAATTACTGAGAGGGTAGAGGTACATGCATAGAAAACAAGGAAAAGAGGACAAACAGACCTTGCAGCACAGATGGATCTGGTTGAACTGATGACAAGTCATCTTTACGTTTCTTCTTTCCCTTTGGCTTTTTGGAAGCAGAAAGTTCCTGCACTTTCATTTGGTTATGTCCATCACACAGAAGAAATCCAGATGAAAATTATGATAATGGGCTTACATTCATGGTGATCGTTTCAGGCCGAGAGTCATATGCAGTAACATCTTTCGGTGACTGGTTTGTCAGAGTTTCGTGCTGCCAACTATGATCTTCAACATGATTTGGTCGTAATACCCTTTTCACAGGTTCAGGTTCGATACTCCTAGCTAAATGAGTATCCGTCTGTCGCTGCATCTTGACAGGAACACTTGGTTCAGAAATTATCTTTTGAGGCCCTTCATTGGTAAAGAGTGGATCGCAGGTCGGACCTGATAAACTTGAAAATTGTAATAAATAACAAACCCAAACATATTAAAATCTAGCATACACTAACACAATTACAAGTTTGCCTGGAACAACCAAACAACTATTAAAGCTTAGCACAATGGAACGTCGAGTAGAGGTTCACTACCACCTGACTGGATAAACAAAGAAGGAAGATACTACTAGGATCAAGCATTAAAAGAATCTTAAATGCGGACCAAATATTCAAAAACCTAGGATTCTTTTCAAAAAGATGTTCAATATTTTCCCCGAAATCTGTTACTCCACAGATTAGCCAAAAAAGGAAAAAAAAATGAGAAGGCTTCATTTACCGGGGGTAACATACTCAAATGCTCCAGGATTGCATCGTAGAACTAGGTCATATAACTGAAAATGCTCCCCAGAATTACAATCGGGCGCCCTAGCCTCGTTTCTAAGATCCCTGTTAGATTAAATCAGAGAAAAATAAGTTAGTGCGCTCTACAATCATAGTCTCGGCATGAACTTCCCAGTGTTACAGAAAATTCACTCTATCACTAATTTATTCGATGTTAGCTTTGAAAATAACCCCTATAACCAGCACAGAACAAACTGTTACTGATCACTTCACCAACAAAACTGCCAAAACCTGAAGACGTAAACATTATCTAATAATCAAACCTCTTTTATATCAGCCAGCAAGACAACATATTATTCACTGCAGTCACAGCTCATTTTCATAAGTTAGCTGATTCGTTAGCTGCTTAAATTCACATATGACACACGAGATAATCAACTTAACAATACTAGCACGAGGTAGATTCATACATGTATAAGATCATCAACCAAATAGCAACGCATTTCAGCAATCCAATTGAGAAAAAAAACACTAACTAACTAGTTTCTGATATCCAGAAGCGAATTATAGTTGCCAAATATAAAAACGATAGATCGCTTACAGGTAAGAAACGTCAGTCTCATGAAGCATATTTGCGATTCTACTAGATTGCGCGAGAATCTCACTGCGATCCAACGACCTGTAGCCACTACCTTGGCCAACCTCATCGAACAACTTGAACTCTCCAGGTTCGGCCGCACCGCAGAATATAGGTAACGACGGTAGCGGCAAGTAAGGAGTAACTTCCGACTGAACAGTATTAGCCAAACCGATCCCGAAATGAGTCAAACCTGAACTTGAACCCAAGCCGGAACTGCTTGGATTGCTCATATTTGGATCGAACTGTAGTCGTCACGAATTCAAAAATTAGGGTTTCCAGGTATCAGATTTCGAAGAACATCGAATAATCAAAGGGGAATTTGAGAGGATTTTGAAGAGAGTTTATCAGTCATATAGAGAATTGAGCCCTAGATTGGAATTAGGGAAGAATTTAGAGGCAATTAGGATTGATGCAATTGGCGGGGAAAGTAATAGACCAATCTTCCCCTGAAATTTTCCTCATTTTTAGACATTAAAATGATTTTGAGTTATTTTCCCAAGCCAAAATACGTTTCTACCCTCAACTATTAACTTGATGACAGTTAACAATCGTGTAAGTAAAACGGGTACTTTCGGGTAGTTATTTTATTTTCGTAGTCAGGGTCGTTTTGATTTTTGAAACGCGATATTTTTAACTCATTAATGATACTTTGTAAAATAAATATTCATTTTCTTTTTGTTGGAAAACCATATATTCATTTATATATTATCCTTTTGTTAATAAGGAAGTTTTGGGCTAGGCCTGTACTCTCCCAGGATCCAGGACCAGTTCATTTTTTTGCCAAACAAGATATGCATCTTAATTTACAAAGAAAATGTTATAACTATATTCTTTTGTACAATTTATGAAATCTAATAAACTTTTGCTAGTCAAAAAAATTATATACATATATTATGTGTGTATTCAACGAAATCTCATTCCTCCATTAATCAATCCTTCGAAAATATAAGTTTTCATTTAGAAATTAGTATATTGTTGCATCTTTGGAAAAGCTTAGATAATTGGTGTCTAAAAGCTCTTTTGAAAGAACCTCTATTAGCTCATTCAATATTGGGACCGATGAGATTGATCCAAACCGAGTCGAGATCGAGTTCATCGGTCCCAATATTCAAAACGCTTAGGAAGATATATCCTTATTTCTTGATGGTTTTTGTTTACAACGTTGAACATGTTGGTGATGTAGCTTAAGGTGGAAGGTTCGAAGAGAGGTGGTTGGTTTCAGATGCATTGGCATTGGGGACAGGATTGGGATACTAATTTGAAGCTAACCGGAGAGAGTTTGTCCTATAATGTCACTACAAGTGATAGGAAATGTTTGGGCTTTCATGATGTTGCTCCACCTAATTGGCAGTTCAAACTTCAAACAACCTTACGATGGCAAGATTAACTTTTGATTGGGAATTATTTAATATAGTCCTTTTTTGCCAATGTATTCGATAATTTTCAGCACATGGTTTGGAATTGTATTATTGGGGAACGAAGATAGTAGAGTTTTGTAGTTGATGCTATTTTATTTTTCGGCCAAAGAAAAGCAAACTAATTTAGTATTTAGCACGGCAGACAACATAAGTAAATAGCTCTTGATTTTAAATGGTCGTTATCAGACAATAAAAACAAAATTTGCTTCCCACCAAAAGTATAATTAAGATTTAACATTTCGGAATATGAAGAGTATACAACCTTGAAGACAATAAGCTCTATTCAGCAGAACTTACAACAGTCTCATTCCAGGATCATGAATCGTTTGTGTTTCTGAGTAAGAAAAGAATCGAATTTTCTCAGACATCGTACGGAACTGAGTAAATGTTTCATTGCTCCACATTTCATGTAAGAAAAGAAATGGTCAAAAGATTTCGGATTTCATACCTTTTAAGAAATTGCGATTCCGGAAGAAATTCGCAAGTTAGAGTCTGCTCCTCCGCTGACTACACTCTCTCCTTTCCACCAGTCAGCAGATAAAACCTTTAAAACCAAGTTGTTTTATACCATTTCAGTAACAAGAAGAACTAAAAGAGTAGAAGCTGGAAGATAACATTGTGTTTACTTTACCTTGTCATTGTGTGTATCAATTACTGACAAAGGCCACTGCAAAAGGAGGAAGAAGATTAGTTTTTAAAGATAGAAAACCGTGGGTTATAACGGAAAGGAGTGTGTGTGCTTTGTCATTACAGCGGTTCTGAGATCCCAGAGCATGATTTTGCCGTCGTAGGAAGCGGAGAGCAAGTGAAACCAAGAGCTTTTGTGCCACTTACAGGCGGAAATCCATGATGAGTGTGAAGAGAACTGAAACACGGGAGCGGATGTTCCTACAGAGTAAATGAAGACAGTTTATCAACTGTGTAATAAAAAACCGGTCTGGTTATATTGACTTGGTGTGTGTTCATATGGATCTATCACCTGGCTTACGAGGATCCCATACTCTAAGGATTGGATCTGAGCCACCAGCAGCTATAAGGGCAGAACTTTCACCACCAACATCTACCGTGTTGAGAGCTTTTCCACAGAACTACAATTTCACAGAAACAAACCGGCTTTAAGTTTCCGGCGAAAACAACTTCAAAAGCACTGATTTTTCGGCAACAACATGTCTGGTGTGTGCCCTAATATTTACGAAAGAAAAGGAGAGAGAGAAGGCATACCAAGTTCAAAGAATCTTTCCCTGTCTCAACATCCCATCTCCTAACGGAATGGTCCCACGAAGAGGAATAAATTACATCATGCTCTGGCCAAACAACTGATGATACACACTGTGTGTGTCCAACCAAAGAAGTCACTGCCTCTCCCTGTAAGAAGTTCAATATCGTAATTGATATCAGACACTTGGAACTCAGAAAAACACAACTGGGAGTACATTTCTCTATTTTGATTTGAAGAGTAGATAGTACGTTTCAAAAGAATGCATATTATCCGGTACCTCTGACTGAGATTCCTCGGCCTGATTATTTCCTTTTCTTTTCTTTACTGATACTGACTCCCCTTCTGAAGTAGATTCATTTGTGTTCCATAAATTGATGGTGCAATCCCATGAACTCGAGCAAACCTAAATTCCATTATACAACAAAAAAAGGGGGTCAGCTTAGCTCGAAGAAATATAGCAACAAAATTATACTTGCAAAACACAAGTTAAGTGAAAGGAGTAACAGCAAACCATGTTTCCGGATTTCTGAGCTGAAACACTTTGAACTGACGCCTTGTGTCCACGCAATATCTTGTATGCCCTTACTTTCGTAGTAGAGTCAACAGACTCAGCTGGATCAAACTTCAGACAGGGAGAGATATCTTTACTTAGACGTAAAATAAACCTTTGGTTTTAAGTATGATATCTCATCCGTGATTACCTTAAACAATCTCAATGTCCGATCTTTAGAGGCAGTGGCTACAGTAACAGTTTCTGCATCTGGATGCACAAATCAACACAAAGAAAAACAAAGAATTGATCAATGAGCCAAAAAAGGGAAAATTTATTCTTGTTAGTATCATTTGCTAGTACAGAACAGGCATAGTATAGATTTCTCATGCGATGGTCATACCGTTGGAATTAACTAAAGCAACAGAGGAGATAGCCCCGGAGTGGCCTTCTAATATGTGTGAACACGATCCAGCCGAACTCCATACCCTGATCAGAAGAAAAACCAAGTAATCTAAGATTCTTGCAAATTTTGAAAGCAATACAAAAGGATAGAAAATAATCAAAAGCATATAAGATTAAATAAATAAGTCAAATGATCACCTTCCTAATCCGTCATAGCACCCAGTCAAAATGAACCTGCAAATAACAACAGCGAGATCAAGAGAACCACTAACACAATCATTAAAACCAAGAACAAATGACTATATTCATCCTTAGATATCATCCGGATCACTGGATGGCCTTGAATTGGAACAAATGAAGACTAATTCTAACAACATATGATATGGCAGTCGAATATATTAAACAAAGATACAGGTCTATGATTTTCCATATGGCAAGGTGGTTGTGCGTAAAAATGAATAAGAGTTTTTAATTCAAATTACTGGTGTCACAGAAGAAATAGTAAAAGACATCTAGCAGCTTAAAGGAAATTCTACATCATAAAGTAATGCAGTAGGAAAAAATATTACCTGGGAGAAGAACCATTAACCGCACTGACCCAATCATCATGCAAGGAGGGTTCTTCTTCCTTCCGTGGTGTCACAGCCCTTATGTATTCGATTTCAAGAGTACGCTCCTGTAAGAACCAATGAACTTAATTAAGTATATGTTTCCAAGATAAAGCACTATGGACTAATTCCAAGTACACTAGCTGGTGTGAATAGTGGAAGATTAAGATGAAACACATTACCGCCGATATTCCCTTTGCAAGAAGAAACTCTTCGAGTGACATCCGAATAAGCTCCCCATCAATAAGGAAATCAAACGGCTCAGTTTTCCACTCTGGATTCTCTGTTCATCCAAAAAGTCTCAGTGATGAATATTGCATAATCACAGGTAGAACAATAATATATGCTTTTATGTAAGCTCTCTAATTCATAAGTACAAACAAGTTCCTAAGCAGACCTAACAAACTCTCGTATGAGAAAGAGACCACTATTCCAAGTAACACTTAGGATTTGACAAATTTAAAGACAAAGACGAATAAATACTAGCATTCGAAACTGCAGGGAGAGATGGAGAGAAAAGGCTACCGGATTCGATAATAGAATTGACGATGGAAGAGAGGCCGAGACGAGTGACATTAGAAGGGATTGCGACGGAGTTGACCGGAACTTTGAAGGGAGAGTCAAGCTTCGTCACGAACTTAACGTGAAGTCTTCTAGATACATCTTCTCCGTCGATATCCATTTTAGCCTCTTAACTTCTCCGATGGCCTGTTACTGAGCAAAAAGAAGACGCGGAGATAAATTAGGGTTCTGCCTTGAGGCGATGAAGTGTGGAAATTTCACCCAGGCACAGGGTTTAAGGAAATTTAAAATTACGGAATTGACCTCCTTTTCCGGTTTAGATCATACCGAGGCTACTCAAACCAGAGAAATATGTGGTTCGACGAGTGAGAAGAGATCAATTTTGGGCCCAAAGCATTTGGATCTTTAAGATGGGCCGGCTCAGGCCTCTGTTTATACTTTTATATAAACCAAACCAAACCAAACCAAAGAAAATTGAAATAATCAAACTGAACCGAGTAAAATATTTTTCTTATCTTTTATATAAACACTAGATAAGGCCCGCCTATTTAGGCGGGTGTACCGAAAATTTTCAAATACTTGAACGGGTCTAAACTTCAAAACCCGAAAAACTCGAACCCGAACCCGAA
>Ga0041059_1001948_pt1 | contig 15910 bp, 13 predicted proteins | sample AraColnosormetaG_FD_56232 | JGI IMG/M metagenome (GOLD analysis project Ga0041059, IMG submission 56232) | Arabidopsis roots microbial communities from North Carolina, USA - Col MF nosort | ecosystem: Host-associated > Plants > Roots > Unclassified | place: USA: North Carolina | collected...
AAGAGAGGATGATGTAGGAACTCGTTTGTTTTATTTTGGTGTTTTTGGTTATTGGAACCCGGTTAGGATTGTTAGTTATTCTTGGTTTTGTTGGTCGAATTGTTTATTTATTCATAAAATAGTATTTTTGACTTGCGGTTTAATTGTTATTTTATTGGTTGGTTTAATTAGATATTTATAGGAATATTTAATTATATTTTTTTTAAAAATGGGTCGGGTTGTTTCATATACAATCAGATCTAAGCCTACATATCATGCGTCAAGAAGCATAACAAAAGAAAATGATACCATGCTTCGCAAATACCACCCTCACCTTAGCCTAGCTGAAGATGACAACACACTTTTCCTTCTTCCTCATTTAGACAAACTTATTATCTCAACTGCGACCACATGCTCTTAAACTCTAACTTGGTTCTCCTTCAACCAGGACCTAAATCCATGAGTCATGAAAGCTCCTGCAAAGCTTCAATTCAAACCGAACTCGTTTCCCAACCAACAACACAAACTCATCACTATTTACTTCAAATAAAACTGTCTTGGAAACATACTCAAAAGTCAGGAACTAACCGTTACAAATGTGATCCAACCGTTGAATATGTAGCCAGTAGTATCATGATGAACTCCACGAAGTTTCATCCCGATCGGACTTCATTACAAGCTCCAAACGTTGTCGTCAACAAGCCATCTCGAACTGTCATTTATGATTTTTGGGTTTGACAGACTTAGCAATTACTTGACCAGAAAGAAACGTGCACAACTTCTTGAGTTTAAGTCTGATTGAAGATCCGTCAGTGGCTGTGGATTCCTTCACATCGTGTTCATTGAAATCACACCTTACGCTCCTCTTGATTCTCTCTGATTTCTAGGAGAAATTGATCCTCAAAACCTCTATCTGAAACTACAATATTTCTCAGATACTTTAGAAAAACTGCACTCTGAAAACTGTGACTATTCACCAACTTTAAACGCGATTTCCCGATTGATCTTACCTCTGATTTTGGATCGGAAAACTGCTCTAAAAAATTGGGAACGAGATCTATTCAGAACCGTTAAGAACTCGTCCAAACTCCTTCGGACGTGACGGGAAACGGATCACCAATTCCACCACTTGAACTGTTTCTTTCTTTCACATATTCACACAAAAATCCAAAAGCTAACTTGATCTATCTGCCACAAATTCAATGGCTAAGAGAGACAATTCCAGTAGAAATAAGGCATAAATGGATTAGGTTTTCCTTACCCAATCAAGCCGTTGTTTAACGGTGATGATCCGTGACGTTCGCTTTCACTTCACACTTGTACGTGATCTAAAACAAAACCACACGCTCCAACAACTCAGATCTCAACGTCAATGGTGATGATGGCTTGGGATCAAGTTGATTTGATGTTCTTAGGTTAATAACGAGTTGCTGGAGATGATGACGTGAGAAGGCTGCGCGAAGATGACGATATAAGCATATATACATACACATGTAACAAAATCCTTAGTATTTCGTAATTTGCTTCTTTTGGGCTTAAATGGGCTTTATGAGATTTTCTTTTAACCAAAACAAATAGGGTGGGTTCAAGTTATTGGGTTTGGGGTGTTACACTAAGCCAAAAGAAGGGAATCAAATGGTGAAAAGAAAGGAATACTATGACCGTTTTCCAAGGACGACCATTTCTGAATTCTTTGGGTGTTTTGAGGTAATATTCTAAATAATAATGCTAAATTTCTCACATCCTACTAAATAATATTATTATGTTTATTTCTTTGCTATAATGTATAGATTGGTAAGTGCAACATAATTTGTACCATAATGAATGTCGACACCGACTACTCTTGATGTTTCTTTAGCTGCCTCAAGTGTTACAAGACAACATATAAGATAACAAAAGTGGAATATGAGATTGTCAAGAAAAGTAAGAAACAATTTTTTTGGTGTCCAACATGTAAGGAAGACACTCCTAAAGTCATGCCAAGGTAACGACCATAAATTTCATATAATCTAAATTTATCTTTGAACATATTTCTCGTTCATTAATTTCCTACACTTCGATTATAGGTACGTATATACTGGTCAAGATAACTATGGTTTACATATCATCATCCCGCACGTATATACTGGTCAAAATCTAGTGTATATATAAAAGGCTAACATTTTTAAAGAAAAAATAAAGGTGGTTAACCACAATAAATTTCTATAAGATGATGCCCATAAAGTTCTTGCTTACTGCATTTAGTCTTGGGCCTTCAATGTCGATGAACCTACTAACACAAATGAAACATGATAGGCATGCTGCATGCACTCGGCTACCACCGCCTCAATGATCAATTTGGCCATCCTTTTTTTCTTTTTACAGCTCGATCTTTCTTTCTTTTTGGTGGTGGAATTAAGTTTTTTTTTTCAATTTAACTTGTTTTAAGGAAAAAAAACGTTTAAATTTTTATAGTTGGAGAATTAAATAATATATACATGTTATTACTAGATTGAAAATTAGAATATTGTATAAACATGTGATTACTTGATTTTTGAATTTGTTTTTCAACCACACATCAATTAAAAAATAACTCTATGATTGGTTGTCCAATTATGAGAAAAAGTATATAGAAAAGTAATTTCAGAAAATAAGAGAATAGAATAGCAGGTTAATCTGTTTGCCTTAACATTACATGAACTAGAAATAAGACAAAGCCAAAAAAAGGTAAAAGATATATGGAGCCCTCCAAATAACTCAAAAAACGACTTTTGTTTGAGAAATTTTAGATGACTATTAAATTCTCACAGAAACAATTAATAAATATGCTAACATATTAAAGAAATATTTTTGAAAAATAAAATTTAGCAATGACAAAAATGTGCTGAAAATAAAAGTGACATCCAAATTTTGGATTCATGTGCTCTCTTTGTATGATAATTGAGACAACTAAATATTATTTTGCATAAATATTCTATATTTACACAACAACTTGAATGAGTACTTTATGTACCTTCTATCATATGTGATAAAATAATCAGTGATCAAATTATCAATATATATTCTAATTTTAAAAATTGTTACTACAAAAGTTTTCTATATTAAATACAAAAAAATAATTGAATTTTTATCAAAAATTAAACAGTGTTATATATTTTTAATAGTTTCTGCTTTTCATATGATAAATCATGTTTAATTAATGAAATAGTAATATATATTGAGATTGGGGACAGTGGGAATCGATTATTAAGACTATTTTGTGTATAATTCCGCATAATCTCGAATGTTATCAGTTCTAGTATAGACAAAATAATATAATGCAATCAAAAACTCCTAGATTCGTTACAATATAGAAAACTAAAAATGTAAATAATAATAATAAAATTAATTTAAATTTAAATTAAATAAAAATAATCATATTAAACAAAAACAATTTAGTTGTCAAATCATTTTTGTGGCGGTGCAAACATGAAAGCTAGTTTAGAGGTTTAAAATATTAGCAAAATTATCTTGGTGATTTATAATGTTAGTGGAATTCTTTTGAATGTTACCTAGTGATATTTTGAATGTTAGTGGAATTCTTTCGAGGTTTAAAGTGGTACCAAGTGATATTTTGAATGTTAAAAATGTAATTTTTCCAAAAACGTTATATGCAAGTAAAAAAATGAAAAAAGATTGAAAAAGTGATCAACTATGGGAGGGTGGCTATGTACATCATTAAATGGAGGGGCGTCAACTATGGGAGCTGCTAATCGGCTTAGAAGTCTTTTTCCTCTCCATATAGAAGTCGAAGCTTTACTCTGGGCAATGAAGTGTATGATTGGTGCCGACAACCAAGAAAGAGCTTTTTTACAGACTGTTTAGACCTGGTGAAGATAGTGTCTTCCCCAACCGAATGACCAGCATTTTCAGTATATTTGGAAGAGTTTCAAAATGACAAAGAAGAATTCTATTCTTTTTCTTTATCCTTAATCCCTCATAATGCAAATGTCAAAGCAAACTATTTGGAACGAAAAATTCGTGCGGAACCACTACATATCACTTTTGTAAACAATGTTTTCTAAAAATTGGCTCGTTTGACTCTTAAATAATATCTTATGACAAAAAAAAGATTAAAAAATGATCAAATGAATAAATAATTAGATAATTCTTGCCTATAAATAATGCTGACAATGATTTTGTTTCTCATCTCCTTATCATTGTTATGATCATGCTCATCTATCCAACCACAGCAATGTCTTCGAGATATAGTCAGCGATGTTGTTTTCTAAACAAGAAAAAAATTAATTTATGGAAACTCAAAAAAATCATTTATATATTTTACTTTCCATAATTTGATATTTTTATGTCGAAAAATATGCGATTAAATTATATCATGTATATATAGAAAAATAATTTATCAACTATATCTCATCAATAAAATCAGAATAAATTCAGCAAATACAATTATATTGATATATGAACCCCTATGGGTGAACCCCTTTATTCACCTCCTTTTGCATTAACCAATAAAAACATGTCATGTTAAATCCTACTTAAATTACATAATAAATTAAAGCTATAATTAAAATCTAAACCGATATATAATCTCGTTTAATTACAAAATCTAAATCCTAATTCTTCTTTGTAAACGCAAACCGCCATTTAAACTCATTTAATCGTATAAAAACTAAACCCTAATCGTATTTTCTAAACCCAAACCGAGATTTAACTTCGTTTAATTGTAAAATTTAAATATGTTTATAAACCTAAACCAATATTTAACCCGTTTAATCATAAAATCTAAATCCTAATCGTACTTTCTAAAACCCAAACCGATATTTAACCTCGTTTAATCATAAAATCTAAACCCTGACCTTTTCAAATAAACTCAAGCCGATAAATAATTTTGTTTTTGTGGCAAATTAGATTTTATAATTAAATTAAATTCTTTTTATTATTATTAGGTGTCAAATTTTAATTGGCTAAAATAAAGGGGATGAATATAAGGGTCCAAGTATTTTTCTTGATATATTTAAAACATCAAACATATAATACCAGTCAAAATATATAATATTGCTTATGTTTTTTTTTGGTAAGAACATATAATTCTGGTAAACAAAAAGTAAATAAATTCAACAAATATAACTATATTGATATATTTAAAACATCTAATTCCAGTCAAAAATATATAATATTGCTTTTGTTTTTCTTTTGGTAAATACATAAATTTATAGTCAACAAAACATTAATATATTGCTTATGTTAATTTTTTCACAATAATATAAATAAGAAAGGTAGAATAAACATTTTCAATCCCAAATTAAAATATGAAGATGATCATGGTGAAGCTCTCTACAATAACAATGGTGGTCACTCTGCTTCTTATTGCATCTGACTTTACTAATGCCAGGAGGCAGCCTTTTTCTCTTAAACTGAATGCAAAATTGCAAACCGGCTTTAAATTGTTCCATCAACATGCGACTATACAATCTGCTCCTGTTCTTCCTCCACCAGATGGTCAAGACCAGCTTGGCTTCAAGCCAAGTCCATCTGCAAAATTGCAAACTGGCTTTAAATTGTTCCATCAACCTGATACTATACAATCTGCTCCTGTTATTCCTCCACCAGACGGTCAAGACCAGCTTGGCTTCAAGCCAAGTCCATCTGCAAAATTACAAACTGGCGTTAAATTGTTCCATCAACATGCGACTATACAATCTGCTCCTGTTCTTCCTCCACCAGACGATCAAGACCAGCTTGGCTTCAAGCCAAGTCCATCTGCAAAATTGCAAACCGGCGTTAAATTGTTCCATCAACATGCGACTATACAATCTGCTCCTGTTCTTCCTCCACCAGACGGTCAACACCAGCTTGGCTTCAATCCAAGTCCATCTGCAAAATTGCAAACCGGCTTTAAATTGTTCCATCAACATGCGACTATACAATTTGCTCATGTTCTTCCTCCACCAGACGGTCAAGACCAACTTGGCTTCAAGCCAAGTCCTTTTGCAAAATTGCAAACCGGCGTTAAATTGTTCCATCAACATGCGGCTATACAATCTGCTCCTGTTCTTCCTCCACCAGACGGTCAAGACCAGCTTGGCTTCAAGCCAAGTCCATCTGCAAAATTACAAACCGGCGTTAAATTGTTCCATCAACCTGATACTATACAATCTGCTCCTGTTCTTCCTCCACCAGACGGTCAACACCAGCTTGGCTTCAATCCAAATCCATCTGCAAAATTGCAAACCGACTTTAAATTGTTCCATCAACATGCGACTATACAATCTGCTCATGTTCTTCCTCCACCAGACGGTCAAAACCAAGCCAAGTCCATCTTCTTTTAGTCCTCTTTACGCTAAGGATTGCTCCCAACCCCTATAGCCTAAGATGTTTTACACAAAATAGATAATAAACGCCTAAATAATTAAATAAATAAATATAATACGTGATACGTAAATCCTGGTTTGTGTTATTGTGTATTTTATTTTAGAATGTTATCATAGATTCGTTCAACAATGACAAAAAGCTTAAGACACAACTTCTTCCACCACTACATACATGGCCATGCCTTAAGCATAGCTACAAGTTAGACGAATATGTAGGTCGCTTTGGGACCAATAAAAGTATCCAAAGTTAACAGTGTTATTAATTTTGTTAACGTCCGTGTATGAAACGTCCAACGTTTAAAAGTTCTTGTATTATTTTAGCAACAAAAAATAGTTTGTGTTTGAACCAAAAAATTTAAAAAGTTTGTGTATTATTTTGGTAACGCTAAAAGTTTGTGTATTTTATTCAGAAGATATAATTAAGTTGGTGTATTTTTTGGGAATTTTCTCACAAATTTGGTTTTGTGTTATAAAAAAAGAAGGGATAGAGGTAATTGTTGTATTGTATTCTTGTGTTTGCTAAGATTGGAATGTTGAATCTTTATAAGTTATAACTCTTTTGGATAAGCGAAGCTAGTTGGATTTTTCTACATGATGATTTGCCTGAATATAATTGATTAATAATGTGTTAGGAAAAAAACACGATTCAAACACAATTTAATTTGAGATTTATTAATTCGTTCAAAAAAAGAAAGATTAACATATATTAATTCAAATAGAGTTTGGACCAGATGGATACCCAAGATCATCATTTATGGGTTTAGTCTATACACAGAAAAATAACTTTGGGTTAAAAATGGGTTAGATATTTAGGTCTAATTACTAACCATTTTATTTGGGTCTTGTACAATTGGTATTGGGTACCCAATGGATATATAAAAAAAAGGCTAAATTATATACAGTAGCCGATTGACCATGTTTTAATTGCAGGATTTGGTAAAGTGGGCTATGTCTTCCACCATTTAGCCATTTAGCCAAATTCGGACGAAAATGTCCATGGACTATCTAATGGTGTACAATGCGGACGGAGAGTTAGTTAGGATCAAATGGACATAAAGTGTATAGTTAGCTTATTGAAAATTAAAAGTAATATTTTTCATTCTCACTAGTTTTTATAGTTTTTTTTTTTACTATTTTATAAATATTTATTATTTTTGTACTTTTTGTTAAAATTCATTTTTTCTATCATTTAAGACTCACTTTCATATTTTTATTTTTATTAATTAATTTATTAATTTTTACATTACAGATAATTCAAGATTAACAATATCCTGTACGTACGCGGTTGTAATTTGTGTTCATATATGTACATAAACATCAAAATAATTTGTATATTTAAGTTTAAAATAATTTTTGAATATAAAAACAAAACATTCAATCCATGTACTAATTACACTTGAAAAATACATTAAAACATAATAATCAAACGAACCTATTCGAAAAATAAGAACTAAACCCAGAACTAACAAATGATTCGAAAGGTATTAAATTTCTATACCTGAATAACCTGAACCATAGTTGAAAAACCAAAATTTTATCCAAAGCAAACAGAGAATCGAATGGATATCCAAAATATAGTTATATACGTAACATAAATTATATTTAGACTTTTATATTCAATTACCCAAATTGCAATTATAAAATCGAAGTTAACGTACACTAGTACGTACATTTATCAAAGAATATGTACGTACACTACTAACTATGTACCTGGTGAATTATGTAAAGGTGAATGTTTTACATACACGAATACATATAGGCATGGTAGATGTGAAATGAATGGTAATGGTGTGCAAGTATTGGAAGATCAGTTTTACCTGAATCAGAATACGATTCGTTGAAATATTTTATATGCATAATTTATATTAAAATATACAGGCATACATATAACTTACATAATAACTTAATACGTAGATAGTGGTTAGAGAATTTTTAAACTCATTTTAATATTGTACCATGTATGTTCCAATAAATATTTTTGTGTACGTAAATATTATTAGATTTATGTGATTTAGATATTTTTAAGATATAACTGTTTGGAGCTCAACATAATCGTGTACGTTTACGGGTTTAGTTTAAAATCTTATTTATTCTCAACAATTTTAACTCACCAACAAAGATGTACGTACATAACATTTTTCAAAAGTATGAGGAACAACTATACTTTGACCATATATTTTTATTTAATTATTATATATGAATAGATTTATAGGAAAACACAAAAAATATCTCATCTAATCGAAATAACCAAAGGTTTCTAATGTACAAACTCAATAAATATTGTGTATGCCGCCTTTATAATAAAACATAATCTAACATGTTTATTTCTATTTTAAATAATATTTTATTTACTATCATCGAAAACAATTCACGATTAGCAATATCATATACACATATGTGTGTAACGATAATAATATATACGTACATGGTAGTAAATGTGTACGTACACGGTAGTAATATGTACGTACATGGTAGTAATGTGTGTATATATGTACGTAAATATCTAATTACTTTGTATATTTACGTTTCAAATATTTTTTGACCATAAAAGCAAAACATTCAAATCATGTATGAACAACACATGAAAAAGATAAATGAAACTGACATATATATTTATATATTAAATTTATTGTTGTGGGTGGTTATATATTTATTAGAATTCGTACCATATATGTTCCACTAAATAATTTCGTGTACGTACACATTACTACTGTGTACGTACACATGTCTACATTTTTATAAATAATAATGTCTTCATCTCTAGTAGGACTATCGTAGAATATACCCTCACCATCATCAATATTGGTTTATTATTGTATCAATAAATATATCTCAACAATTTTAACTCATCAACAAAGATGTACGTACATTATTATACATTTTTCAAAAGTATTAGGAACATCTATACTTTGACCATATATTTTTATTTAATTATTATATATGCATAGATTTTATGGGGAAAACTCCGAAAAATATCTCATCTAATCGAAATAACCAAAGATTTCTAATATACAAATTCAATATATAATTGTGTATGTCGCTTTAACAATAAAACATAATCTACTATATTTACATGTCCACATATACATACAACGTAAATTACATATACGTACACATAAGAAATTTAATAAAGGGTATAATTGTAATTTTGCACTCATCTTCAACCTTTCCAACCCTAATTTTGCAGCCGCTTGTTAACTGTTATCTCACAAATCTAAATATTTTTAGATTTATGTTTTGAATGCTTATTACATCTAAATATTGCACATCTAGCATATTTTTAGTTAAAAAAGATAAAGAGTTTGAGTTTTGTTTAATTGTCCAGTGGTTAAGTCAATTATTTCGGAAAAACACTTGTTTTCTCACCGGAATCTCGTTTCTCTTCTTCGATGACACATTCACTTTCATTTTTTTTTCGTTTTGTTACACATGAACTCAAATTTTTGTTTTTATTTACAACTAAACTTTGTACATCCATTAACTTCTAACTAAATCGTCTGTACGCATTGTACATCGTTACAAAATCAAAGGGCATTTTTGTCTGAATTTGTCTTAATGGCTAAATTCTGGAAGGTCCAGCCCATTTTGCCAATTCCTGAAACAAAAACTCAAGTAACAGTGAAAATAAATAAATAAAAAATCATTCGATCTCTTCTCTCCTTCTTCTTCGAATATTAGCTTCAGTATCGAGTGGCGAGTGACAACTTAGGGTTTCAAGCTTCAGTCCTTTCGGCTTCTCTTTACTCTGGGTTTGCTCATCGTTCTTCCCTCACCTCAAGCGCTGTTCTCGCAGGATCTTTGCTGTCAAGTCCCTTGGCGTAACTTATATCAAAATATACTTTGTAACATTTGTATTGAATACAAAGCCACACATTTTGTTAAAAGAGAACCCAAGCCCATTAAAAGTCCATGTGGATTAACAAAAACAAGAAAAAAAAAGGGTTCTGTTATTAGGTTATTCGTGAATACATATACGTGTGTATAATGTCCTCTTCGTGAAGCCGCACGCCGTTGCTAAGTTATCTAGACCATTGTCCTAGTATTGTTGTTGATGTGGATCTTGTGGAGAAGAAGTGAGCTCTCACGTGGGAAAGCGGAGGAGGTGGTGATCTTGTCACCGGAAAATGGACAGAAAGGGGGAGACTGGAGAAGGTCACCGGAACTTCACCGGAGAACCACCGCAGCCACAGTGAGTCACCAGATCTTAGCCACTGTCACCGGAGCAGTCGTTGTCCATCGGCGAGGCTCTTAAGGCTAAGGAAACCCTAGTTTTAATCTATAGCTCGTCTAGAATGTCTCTAGCTTTGGTTTAAGATGTATTGCTTGTGCTGCAAGCCATGGAGATCCTAGATCTAATCTCTGTTTTGTTTTCCCTGGAGAAACCATGAGTACCTAGCCACTGTAAACTTGAACGTGACTACCACATATCCATCTTGCCAAGGAGATCCATTGAGATTCATCGCAGCAAAGGTATTGCCTCGTCTCAACAGTCGTGTTGTTGTTGTTTTGTTGTTTATTAAACCAAGAGAGTAAACCAGCCTAAACCTTAGAGATCCTACATGTAACTGAGTCCATAAACCGTAACGTAATAACTGGTCATGTGGAGAGAAATCGTGGTGTCATAGTTGCTTTGAACTGTTTATTGAACCGAACATCATGACCGGTTATTAAGGTGTATATGGGATTTTGTGTATTGGACTCAGTTACGTGGTAATGACTTTGTGCGGTCGTGAAGTGGGATTGGAATGTTATTAAATAATTAGTTTAGGGCGAAAAATTCGTACCGAACCATTCATATCACTTTTGTAAATAATTTTTTTTAGAATTGGTTCTTTTAAGCTCTAAATAAAATCTAATGATTGAAAAAAAGAGATTGGTTTAATTCTTAAAACAAAGCTTATTAGTTTATTTAGAAAAAGACCAAGTCATCGTTTAGTCATTATACTGAGTTTGAAATGGTTGGGTTTAGATTAATTCATAAACATTAATGATGGGTATTAATTACTGGATTAATCTTTGTCAGGTAATGCAACCGTTGTAGATGGAGAAATATGTCAACCGGTCTCCGTTGTTGCTAGTTTTTAACCCGAAAAATCTATCCGATTGGCTAACGTGAGGATGAGATCGTGTTTTCTTTCGTATATGAATATATGTTAGGTTAATTACTTAGTCTAGAGGTAAGTCGAGTATATTTGGGTGATACATACATATGAGTAATCATATTTACGTGGTTGTGTGTATTAATATTTTATAAATATATTATTATTTTAAGTATAGAAAACGTATTAGTATTAAATGGAATAGAAAACTATATTCTTATTGATAACAAACTGTTTACAATTGTTATCTCGAATATTACTTGATCTATTCTACCCAAATGATCAAACCCAACTAAGAATACCTAAGCCTAATTCTCTTCTCTGTTTCTTATCACTCTCACGTGAAGACAAAGAAAACTACACACTCACCTTCAAGCTTTTGCAATGCTCTGAAGTTTACAATCGTATGACAGTATTCTAGAGTGCTCAAAGCGCCTCACGCTAAGTTCTAGAATACTTATACCTACTCTCCAGAACCTTAAACCTAGGATCTTCGAGAATCTCGTTTTAAGGAATTTTCCTTGTTTTCAAGTTTATTCTTTTCTAAATCTTCCAAACGATATTTTCCATATCTTCTCGTTGAATCGTGTCTTTGATACCATGCCAAGTCAGCTTCCATCCTTGGCTCTCCACATCATCCGCCTCAGCTTGCCGCATCAGCTTGCCACGTCTGCTCTTGCATCCATGTCAGCAACTCAAGCGTCTGATGAGACTCGATGCATCTTCCTGAAATCCATCAGTGTTCTGATCGCCATCAGCTGATTGATTGAATTCTGCATCTTCAATCTCCCCCTATTTGATTGAGTTTGATACACAAGCATTCTTCCATTGATATAACCTGAAACTCAACCAGGAGACATAACACACAACCAATAGACAAACTCTAGAAGAACATTCTAGCATAAACAACATAATGCGATTAGTCTAAAAGTTGACAATGTGTTAAAAAATTATTAGAGACTCATGTTCACGATGATACAATGTTATTACAAACAAAAAGAACATTGTTTTGGTCAGAATTATAACCGAGCTTAAAACAAGAAATCAAAAGGAATCAAAATAGGCTCCCCCACAACTTAATCTCCCCCAGCATCATCAGTTGCCGAAGAATCCGACTTATCTCCCCCTGCTTGAGCACATAACTTAGCATTATGTATACAAACAGAGATATACAATTCAGGTGAAGAAGATCACACAGAACACTTACCTGCATCTAGAGCAGCCTGCAAAATTTCGATGGCAATTTTCATCGCCCTGCGGTTGGCTGAGTCTTTGCGTCCTGCAACTACACTCTGCTTCACCTTCTTCTTCTTTGTCGACGCTGCTGATGCGGGTGGGTTTACTGGGATCTGAACATGGCGTTGCGTCTGTATCAACTGGTAGACCAGGTTTGGAAATAGCAGGAAGAGCTTAGTTTCTGGTTTTATTGCCAACTGAAGAATGTGATCAAACACCATCCTCCCAAAGTCGAATGGAATGTTGTGCATGATCATGTATACCAGCTTGGCTCTGTCAGGCTGTGCATACCATCATTCGATGTTGGAGACCAGTTGGTGCAACATAGTTTGAACAGCTTTCGGCCTGGTGGAGAGAAAGCACTCACCAGCAACCCCTTCAGAGACTTGACCTTGCCATCAGTCAGAAACTTTGCGACCTCATCCTCCATCAACCCCACCATGTCCATTCGTTGCTGTCTCACGTCGACAGATGCCAACCCAAACAGCTCATTAATATTCTCAGGGGAGAACTCATACTCCCAATTACGCACCAAAACACCAACATTGGTGGTATCAACCTTCACTGTAGGCAGATTTGCCCAGAATTCAAACACCAGTTCCTCCTTATACGGTTTCAAATCAGTCACCGTACGAATCAATCCAGCCTTCTCAATAAAACTCCGAACAGCCTCATCCATTTTCCTAGACAAACCATCTTCTACAATGAAGTTCTTCGGGAAAAATGAGCATACATCTTCTCAGCCTCATTCGAGACGAATCGGATTCCATCGAAGGTAGATGAAGCGGTGATCCCCTTGCCCTTTTCTTGCTTCATCCGCTTTCCACCCTATCCAGCGGTGGATTGCTTCCTCTTACGCATCCTTGAAGCAACAGAGGGTTGAGAAGGTGCAGCCTCGGGAAATTTTGGTTCAGCCTTCTGAACCTGATTGGTTGACGACTGAGTCTCGTCCTCAATTTCGATGATCGGTGGCGGCGGGCCTGTGACAAGTATCATAGCCCACTTGGAATCAGGCATCAAAAGTTCTTCGTCAGACTTCACCTCTTGAGATTTCGATTCAATCGGCTGTGGAACCTCTGGCATCGCGTCGCTGGGCTGTGAATCTGGTAGATCTCCAGACAATTCGGACTCAGATTTCTGGTGAACAAGATGTTGCAGCCCCGGAAGAATTGATTTCATGCTCTCTCTCACTCGAGTTCTGATGGATTTGCTTTGAGCACAAGGGTTTGCCTTCTCGACTTTCAAAGACAGTTGATTTGACTCCTCCAACCCTAACTCCTCTTTTTCCCTCCAATACCCGAGAAAAACTTCTTGAATCCTTATGGGCTTTTGAGACTCGAACTGGGCTTGGACCTAAAAATTGTATTACTCTGAAACACTTAACAAACGCATAAGCGCTCAATTGCCAAGAAACTCATCAATCAAATTTTTTTAGTTAGCAGAGGATTGCAATTAGCAGAGATGAGATGATTTCAACAGCCATATCCTGAAACTGTTTAGTGACCCAAACAGACAATTGATACATGCGAGTAGTAGCTATCCAAACATTTTCAAAGCATACCTCTTCCTTGTACTCTGTTCAGTGCTTTGTGCCTATCGGTTGTTCAGAACTTAGCAAGAAACTGTCACAACCACTCAGATTGTTGATAGATTAGCTCAATGTTCAGTGGCTAGTCTTTCACACTGTCATACCTTCAGTTCTAAACGATCAGGACAACGTGTAACAGGCAGCTGAAATTTCTTTTGAAGATAGCTTTACCAAACAGGAGCGTGATGATATGTGTTTTTGAACTGCTCCTTCTTTTTGTCATATCAGCAATATCACTTGACTTCTCAATTAGTGATATTCGAACTAAGTGATCTTGATACACATTTTTTTTTTTTTTGTGTGTGTGTGTATCAAGTCCATTCAGTTGGTTGATCTTCTCAGCTCTTTGACCTCCTATTAGATGACAATCTTTTACGTCGGATTTGACCCGGCATGACAGGCAACTATTTTCCACATGGCTTTACAAAGTGCTGATCCTCTATTCATCTTTGGATTTCCATGACCTGTTCTCGCTTTGTGTCCCTGTTCTAGATCAGCACAACTCACAAATAGATTACAAATCAAACATTTCAATGAACATTAGTAAAGTACGAAATTTGCTATAATTCAGAGGTTTGACAAACATTTCAGCTAGTTGGTTTTTAGTACCCACATGTTCAATAGCTATTCGTTTCTCCTCAACCAGTTTGCGAATATAACTATGTTGATGATCTACGTGCTTAGTACGAGACTTTCTAACAGGTTCTTTGAAACAACTTATAGCACTATGATTATTGCAAAGTATTAACGGAACATCAGAAATCATACCACACTCCTTGGTGAGTTGTTTCATCCGTATGAGTTGAGCACTCGAACTTTTCAAAGCACTGAGTTCTGCTTCAGCGGTTGATAGGACCAAGTTGTTCTGCTTCTTGCTCTTCCAAGACACCATGTTGTTTCCAATGAAGTAGCATCCACCATGTTGTTTCCAATGAAGTAGCATACTCCAATAGAAACAACATTGGATGACATACGATGATCTGTTGGAGGATGCTACTTCATTGGAAACAACATGGTGGATGCTACTTCATTGGAAACAACATGGTGTCTTGGAAGAGCAAGAAGCAGAAAAGGTTGGTCCTATCAACTGCTGAAGCAGAACTCAGTGCTTTAAAAAAGTTCGAGTGCTCAACTCATACGGGTGAAACAACTCACAGAGGAGTGTGGTATGATTTCTGATGTTCTGTTAATACTTTGCAATAATTATAGTGTTATAAGTTGTTTCAAAGAACCTGTTAGAAAGTCTCGTACTAAGCACATAGATCATCAACATAGTTATATTCGCAAACTGGTTGAGGAGAAATTGATAGCTATTGAACATGTGGGTACTAAAAACCAACTAGCTGAATTGTTTATCAAACCTCTGAATTAGAGCAAATTTCGTACTTTATGAATGTTCATTGGAATGTTTGATCTGTAATCTATTTGTGAGTTGTGCTGATCTAAAACAGGGACACAAAGCGAGAACAGGTCATGGAAATCCAAAGATGAATAGAGGATCAACACTTTGTAAAGCCATGTGGAAAATAGCTGCCTGTCATGCCGGGTTAAATCAGACATAAAACATTATCATCTACTAGGAGGTCATAGAGCTGAGAAGATCAACCAACTAAATGAACTTGACACACACACACACAAAAAAAAAAAAAAAAAAAAAA
>Ga0041059_1001949_pt1 | contig 15903 bp, 19 predicted proteins | sample AraColnosormetaG_FD_56232 | JGI IMG/M metagenome (GOLD analysis project Ga0041059, IMG submission 56232) | Arabidopsis roots microbial communities from North Carolina, USA - Col MF nosort | ecosystem: Host-associated > Plants > Roots > Unclassified | place: USA: North Carolina | collected...
TTTTTTTTTTTTTTTATAGATAAGAAAGTGTGGAAAGGCCACTTGTGGTGACTTGTTTTATTTCGTGGGAATTTGATAGTAATGGGATCTCTTTGTAAGCAAATGTGTTAATATAAATTCTGTCAACTGGAGTTTTCCCCAATAATGATAATTGAGACTTGAGAGTCTTGTAACACTTATGGCTTTAAGCCTTTAACCATGATTGGGCAAAGTAATATCCATAAAAAATGCATACATGTGTATTTCTATAAAAAAATGAATATAAAAATATGAAATGTATATCTATTAATCATTAAATATGTTCTTATTCAATTTTATTTCTTATAACATTTTTAAGGTAATATGTTTAGTTTTAATAATATTTATGGAGTGAATACGATATTCAATCAAATTTTCTGGATATGTAAAACTAAGAAGCAAAAACATAAATTTGACTTTTGTAATGAATATCTAAACCTCCAAGATAGATTAAAAATCAGAAAGAAAATCAAATATGAAAAAATGGAGCGGATCACATATATACTACACCACTAGTGTTTCAAATTTTTTTGGCTGAAAAAATCGGAGACAAAATTTTACCAATTTGTGTCAACAATTATATATTTTTTAAACTGATCACATAAACGAAATTTGTTTTAAGAGAGTAATTAGCTTAACTCAATAGACTAAACTCTAAAAATATGCAACTAATCGGCCAAATTAATCCACCAAAATACCACTGAATTTTGGTAGTTAGAACCTGTTAGAAATTATAACAAAGTAATCCCCAACTAGAGCCTACCTATATTTATCCATTTCGTTCCAAACAAAGATATCAACACCACACAAATCCTTTACACAAAGATTGATCGCGTTGGAGTGTACAAATGCTCTCGTCATGACAAATCAATGATCTCCGAAAAAAACATAAAAAGAGAGCTACTTTTGGAATCCTTGTCGTGTTCCGTTTTATAAAGCTAAATTTAATGCCTACTTTTGCACCAGATTGCGTGTTAACTCTCACATCCTCGTAGAAAGGATAATGCAACATGTGAGCTTTATCTATGAAAACATTATAGTATCATCATCATAGATATTTCTTTGTACAAAATAAACAGAATCAACAAAATTACCATAACCATAAACAGAATCAGCTAAATCATTTTATGATGTCAAATTAAATGTCACAAAATTCATCAAAACATGATCGGAGTCGGCAAGGTTCAGCCGCAACCAAGAGTGTGTTCTCACTTCTCTAATAGAACAAACTCATCGATTACTTGTAAAGGGTTGTACAAGTTGTGGCATCTCATCCTGATATTTCAGCACAAACTTATCCATGAACTCGGAGCTTTTCAGCTTTAGTATAGTGAAATAGTTGATGTCTTCCTTCTTCACAAGTCCTTTGGAGAGAAGCAAAGAGATGACCTGGTTCCTCGGTTTGATTCTCTTCTCCATGCTCAGAGATAACACCACCGGTCTTGCAACAATGTCACGAGCTTGCAGACCAATGTTGTTTACAAGGTACTCCAATGTGTACATTATCTTCTCATCTGAAACCGTCACACAGTTTGGGAATCTCATGATCGCTGCGACGAAATCTTCTTTAGACCAACCAAAACATTGGAACAACTTAAATTTCCGCTCCATTGCTGATTCACTCGTGCAATCAAAGGCTACCATAGCGTGAACAAAACCCGCCTTTTTCGGGTCAAAACCGTAGCTGCAAACTCTGTTTAAGACCTCGTTGAATCTTCTCTCACGAGAGAAAAAAGTGAATGGAGACGCTTGAACCAACCACTTGATGCTTTTGTCAGGAACTCCAAGCTCTCTACAAATGGAGACACGAAGAGACACACAATGTGTAATCTTCAATGAGAAACATCTGATTCCACGCTTGAGACACTTGACAACACTTTCTTCCTCAACGAGTATGCTCTTGAGGGAATCATAGCAAGGGATCAATCTTTTGTGCAAGCTATATGATAGCATTTTCGGGGAAGAAGAGATCATTTTCGCAGTATCCGAGGTCGAAAACCCGATAGAACTGAAAAACATGAGCTTGGGCGAGATTACATCTTCCGGGCTCAGTGACAGAACACGAGGAAAGGATTTGATGACACTGGTGATCTGGTCATTGGTGAAGCCATGGTCCTTGAAGAGAGCAAGAACAGAGTCTGGTTTCTTGGACGAAACCAATTTGACGAATCTGGAATTCGATTTAGCAGATTCCAAAGACAGTCCACAAGAATCCACGAGATAAGAAACTGTAAAAGATTCCAAACATGGTTTTTGCTTTTCGAGATTCTCTGATTTCACTTGTGACACTGAACACAACGTTCTTATTCTACCCACTAAAAACCCTAAATTGACAATGCGACGAACAGTGGAAGAAGTAAACGCACAATCTACGACATTTCTACAGTGTAATAAGCTCGACATGAATACGAATCCTAAGCCAGTATCTCTTCTAAATCTCAAAAATTCTCCAACTTTGCAATAATCAAAATTCACCGGAAAAATCAGGTTCTCAATAGAGAATAGAGCTAAAAGACCGTCGTGAATACCTTTGAGAGCCGAAGAATTTCGTAGAGACTCCTGGAGATGTTGTCTTATTCCGGAGGACTGGCTCATACACGAGTGTAGGTAAAATAATCGATTCAAAATCAAAATGCGACGATGTTGTCTGAATCTGTGAATAGGTCCTTTATTTCTCTTTATTCATAGATTCGCCTCAAATGTTATTAAGTTACACAATAAGCCAGTCTGGGTATTATCTTGTAAATTATATGTATATCAAAATATTTTGTAAAATATTGGTAGCCAAAAACAAAAGACAATTGCTTCCATAAAGTATTTAGGGGCATTAAAGGAGTTGTTTGTCTATATTATTAAAAACGAAAAAAAAATAAAAAAATCAGCACTTCAAAAAAAGAAAAAAAATACATAAGTTTAAGTCCCTCACTCTCAAATCTCAAAAATCTTCATTGTATCTTGAATATCCTTTTAAGTCTCAAAACAAGATCCTTCTCGTCGTTAGATAACTCATTCTGCAATCAGGTTTCGAATATCAGTTTAAGCTTTACTAAAACACAAGCTAATGTTAAAACAACATTTTTGACAACCCAGGGCAAGAAAGACTGTATACAACTTACCCAGTAATTAGTTCTGATTACGTCCACGGATCGACTAGAAATGTGACTGATAAGCCTGTCGTCTACACCAAAGTGCCTCCCAAACATTTTCTGTTCTTCTGGGTTAGAAGCAATGATCTAATACGAAAACAAACATTAGTTTTTAAGGAAAGGCAGTAAAAACTAGAAAAATGATGACAAAAAGAGGGATCTCATACCTTAATAGCCACCTCCTGTCCTTTCCTTGCATAATCAACTGGCATGTTGTTGTTATTCTTAATTGATGAGACGCGCCCAATGTCCATAAACACTCTTACATTCTCAATCCTTTTAACAATGCAAATGGGAGTTCCAACCTAAATCAACAAGACCGTATTGTTAGATCTTTGTGATCCAGCAGAAAAGTGTACTCAGATCCTGAATGAGAAAATACCATATACCTTTAGTATTCCATCATTGACTTTAACTCCAAGGATAATTGGGTCCCTCTGATTGTAGATATGGTTTGGTAAAATCTGAAGGATACATGGGAAAACTGCTTCACAAGCTGTTTCTTTCTTTTTCTCCTCTTTGATACCCTCTATGTAACTCTTAAACTTATCGAACAGACAATAGATGGTATCATCGCAGAAGATTTTTACTCCCATTTTGTCTGCAAGTTCACGAGCTTCTGCACTTATTTTCACATCAAAGGCCAAAATCGTTGCAAACTCTTTTTTCTTCTCTAGCATTACCCCGGCCTTCATGATATCCTTCTTATGCACAGGTCCTATGCCAATACCACTGACAGGTATTTTTACATCTGAGGACTTCAAGAACTCGAGCAATGCTTCCAAGGACCCTAATGTAGATGCTTGTACATAAACGCCTTCACCACTTTTGTCAATGCGGTTCATAACTGACTCAATATCTTCCATGGCATTTTTCTTGGCTTCTTCCATGTCCTCATTAGGTCCAATCACATGCAAGGCAGTACCAGCAATGGCGTGTTCAAGGCCCTTTTATAAACACCAAAAATATAGGAAACATTTGTTCAGGATGTCCTCATTTGTGCTAAGTAATTAAGATCAAGGTAAGAATAAAGTAATTGTAATGTCAGAGACAATCACCTGTGCAGCAATTTTGATACCCTGCGCAGCCTTTACTTCTCTGTGAGGCATATAGGTACCCTGAAATATCAGACCAAAAATTGTCATTGTGTACGAAAAAGGAATGTAGAAAGCTATTTGCATAAACCATGTTTCCCTAGGAATAATAATAACAAGAGGCAAGAAATGGACTATCTGAAAGTACCGTCACCCGCATCTCGTTCATAGGATAAGGAGTCAACAATGATCTAATAGTTGTTACAATTGGTCCCTGAAATAGAAGAAAGGAAAAAAATAAACCAATTACATCAAGTCTCCAGTTTTATGATATACTTGGCATATTACATGTTTAGGTATGACCCATGAGTTTTCTACTTACCTGTGACCCACAAACAACAATTTGATCACCTTCACGGAGTACACCGTTGACCAAAACAACATCAACTGTAATACCATGGCCTTCAATAACTTTGACCTCAAGGACGGTACACTGTCACCATTTTAAGAAAAGATAAGAAAGCTGAAGTAGTGCAGAAACGATTCATTACCTAAAAGAGGAATGAGACAAACCTGCACTTTGTCAACATATGTAAGTTTCTCCACCATCGTTTTCTGAGCCCATTGAACCAAGAACAGTAAAAGATCTGGAATCCCTTCCCCACTGAAATATCAGTATCCAACATTAATCAATTAGTTAGTTAGCATGGTTGACCTCTATGTTAGACTAAAATTTGGAGATAGCAAAAACATTTCAGACCTAATAGCGCTAGCAGGTAGGATACTGATAGTTTCTCCCATTTCTCTGTTCTTGTAATAAAGCATACTGTTGAGTCCTTGTTCTTGGAACTGGTTTTGAACCTGGAACACAAATGAAACAATATTAGTTAATAAGTTTAGAACACGCACATCCCATTCACACTAAAAGATTAAAACCTTTAGACGAAGAACTTACTCGGTTTAGCCTCATTTTAAATTCCTTAACCACATCTCCCGTTTGTTGCATCATTGTCTTCCTTATAGGAGCATTCTTGCTTTTTTCCCACCCATATAGCCTATCCACCTGAAATTTGGAGGTTTTGTGCCATACATCAGTGACAATAAAGATACCAAACACATGCCAACAGAATGACAAGAAGTCTCACCTTATTCAAGGCAATAATGAACTTTACATTCCTTCTTCTCAAAAGATTAAGAGATTCTATGGTTTGTGGCTCTAGACCTCGCATTATATCAACCACTAGAATTGCAAGGTCACACAAATTTGAACCCCTTGACCGCAGATTTGTGAATGACTCGTGTCCAGGTGTATCGATAACCAATATACCTGGCACCTTGAGTTTAGCATTAGCTTGTAACTCTTTGGTCCTCTCACGGATGTTTTCTGCAGGGAAAAAGGTTGCACCAATCTGTTGAGTAATACCTCCAGCTTCACCTTCCTGAACATTTGTTCCTCTGATGCAATCCAACAGCTTTGTTTTACCAGAATCAACATGACCCATGATGCAGCAAATTGGAGAGCGAAGATTTTCTTCTACTTCTTTAGCAAGTTCATTCAGTACTAAGCCTTCATCCTTTTTAGAAGTATCTTTCGGCCGGGTAGTATCATCCACCTTAGGCATAGCTTTTTTGGCAGCTGTTTTTGGCTTGCCAGAACCTCCAGGCTTCACTGTTGGTCTATCTGCGCCAGGAACTGTATTGAAACCCAAAATATTAGATAAATCAGAGACAAAAGATAATAAAACCACAGGCTGAGGTTCTTCTTCCTAGGGTGTTTCTACTGACCTGAATCATGTGCCTTTGATGCAGTGTCTTTTAAACCTTTCTTGAACACAGGCTGAGGTTTTTCCTCCTCATCATCAGAATCACCCTTGATGGTAAAATTAGTTTTTGCATCCCACACATCTTCCTCATCACCATTCTCTTGTGATACATCAACAGATTCATGTGTCTCTTCTGTGTCTACTGATTCGATAATACCAACCCTTCTATCTTCAACTGAAACCAAGTCAGGTAAAGTACATGGTTCATCTGCTGCATGATTTTCCTTGGTTTCCCCATCACCTTTAGCCTGGACAGAAGCAGGATCGTTTGCTTTTTTGCAAGCTAATTTGTTTTTATTGCCATATATGGGACGTTTTGAGGAATCACCGTTTTTATCTGCAACAAGAAGACTTCCAGCATCAGTCAACACCCTTTTTCTGAAAGCCTCATTCTTAGCAGCATCACGCTTTTGCTTTGCTGTTAGAATCAGGCCTTCTTGCTTCTTCTCCATTTTCCTGATCTTTCTCTTCTGCCTAATCTCTTCAGCTTCCCTTTCTCGCTCTTCCTCTATACGGCGCTCCTCTTCCTCTTTCCTCAATCTCTCTTCTTCTTCCTTCTTCTTCCCATCTTCAGCTTCTTTCCACCGCGCAAGAGTCTCTTGCTTCTCTCGAACATGTTTAGGAACTTTCTTTTCCGCTACTTTAATCTTTACATCTTTCTTCCCTTGTCTATCCTCCTTAGCCTCCACAGAAGAAATAGCTAAAGAAGCACTTGCTTTCTTGTCCTTGTCCTTCTTCTTTTTCTTTTTCTTCGCTGTAGCTGACTCAACAGTCTTTTCTTCTCCGTCCTTGTCAACAGCCCCATCTGCAGATGCAACTTGCTCAGGTTGAGCTAGAGCTATCTCCGCTTCAGGCCCTGTTGAAACAGTAGTTGTTATCCCATGTTGAGCAAGAATCTTGTCCGCATCATCATCTTCTTCACATACCCCATGCTTGCCACTCTTATCCTTCTTCTTTTTCTTACTCATTGAAGTTTCTCCAACCACCTCATCACTCCTAATAGAAGGATTTTTGTCGTCTCCATCCTCTGCTTCCTCCTTGTCATCTTCAACATCGAGAAGAGCAAAGCTAACAGACCCGCCTTTCTTCGATTTCAACTTCTTTTTCCGAGCAGAAAAATCAATCTCCTCAGCTTTAGGTTTCTCACATAGCTTCGTACCAATAGAGCCATCGTCGTCAGTCACACAGCATCTATTCTTTGATTCAACACCTCCCATGGATGAGATAAGGGGGAGACCATCACCCCCACCCCACGCACTCGAATTCCTCGGATCCATTGATAGAAATCAAATATGAATATAGCCTGTGATTAACCCCCAATACCGAAAACAAAACATACAATAAGGTATCCGATCATTAACTCTAGAAACAACAACAATAAATCAACAAAATCAACTACAATGTTCAGAGCGATAGAGAAGATTACCTTTTTCTGTAATGGGTTTAACTTCATATTAGGCAAAAACAAACTCGGAAGATTGACGGAACAAAAAACAATTCACCGGAGAAGATCAGGTCTTTCAGGAGAAGAGTAAGCAGGTGATTTCTTTTCGTTGCAGAGATATATTTGAGAGCTTTAGGGTTTCTGAACGCAATTCAGGTTTGTCGCGTCGTATTTATAAATTTCGATCGAAGAAGAAAGCTTGAGTAAGGAGAATTTATAACTTTTAGGTTAAAATAATCAACGACTGCGTTTTGTGAGTCTCCAGTTTTTATTTCATTAATACATGGAAATTGGAAAAAGTCGAAAACAGAAGAAAAATTCTTCAAAGGAAAAAGTCACAAAACTAAATTCAAATAAGAACTGCACAGATCTCTGCGATTAGCTCAAGGGAGGAAGACAAAGACGATCATCTAAGTCAGAGATAACAATGTCTAGCAGTGATGATTTAGATGAAGATGAGCTACTTCAAATGGCGTTGAAGGAGCAATCTCAGAGAGATGTTACCTATCAGAAGCCTCCTTCCGCTAATTCCCGTAAGCCAGTCACCAATTTAGTGCAGCAGCCACGGAGACAAAAGAGGGCGGCAGCTCCTCCGTCTAAGGGAGGTGCGAAGGCGTCAAGGAAGCCATCGATGGATGAGGATGATGAATCGGAGGTGGAATTGCTTAGCATTTCGAGCGGGGATGAAGATGAGGGAAATGATCGGGGAAGAGGTGGTGGTGGTGACGGTGGCGGAGGTAGAGGAAGAGGTGGAAGTGGTAAGGAGAGAGGACGAGCGCGGAAGGAAGATGATAGAGCTTGGGATGGAGTGGAGCCAGATTGCTGGAAACGGGTTAATGAAGCTGAGGTACGGTTTCTATCATGTTTGGATTTATCTGGCTTTAAATTGATTTTGGAGAGATTATGTGTGCAATTTCGACCTACGAATTTCAATTGCATTGTTTTGATTTGAAGTAGTCTTAAGTAATCTTTGCTTCTTTGATCGATTTGAAGATTTGAAATTGAATCAATTCGTATATGTGATATTAGTTGTATGGCCTTTAATTATCTGTTCATGGAATTGAGGTGTAGAAGACCTCAGCTCAAGGCCATTAGTTATTTTAGAATCATGGCATGACGAAAAATTTAGTTGGAAATATGAACATTTTTACTGAAATGCTAATGACATTTGGCAGCTTGCACGCAAGGTTCGTGATATGCGGGAGTCGAGAACAGCACCATCCGTGACTCAGAACCTTGATAGAAAGGTATCTGGAGCTGACAAGAAAGTGGTTCTTACCAGTTTGCAATCATTCCCTCGTGGCATGGAATGCATTGATCCGCTAAAATTGGGGTACTTCCTCTCGTTTGTGCTGCTCACCTCTACCGTCATTCGAATACCTTAGTCTATCTCGGGGAACACTGTATGTTAGGGGGTATCTAAATATGGCTTTTGTGTACCTTGTAGGATAATAGATAACAAGACACTGAGATTAATCACTGAGTCATCTGAAAGTCTTTCAAAAGCTGAGAAAGTGGATAATGCACTTAGGGGTATGTATTTCTTCATGACCATACTTGGAATTTGGAGTTTGATTTGAACTTTATGCGGGATTACTCGATGTACAACTTCCGGTTTTCTAACTTTAACTGGTCTGAGAATTTGCAGAAAAGTTGGTGTACACCTCTGACCATTTCGATCCCAAGCTATTTATTTCTCGCATTCACCAAGAGACAAGTGCAGCAGACTTAGAATCTGGGGCCCTTGCCCTGAAAAGTGACTTAAAGGGCCGTAATCTACAAAGGAAACAATTGGTGAAAGATAATTTTGACTGCTTTGTCTCGTGTAAAACAACAATTGATGGTATGCATTATTACACTCAATTATCTATTTTGAACTTTACTCTTCTCTCTTGTTGATGTGAACATTACTGCCTTTCTTTACAGATATTGAATCAAAACTGAAACGGATTGAAGACGACCCAGACGGATCGGGAACTACTCATTTGTTTAATTGTATGAAGAGTGTGACATCACGGGCTAATCGTGCTTTTGAGCCACTTTTTGAGAGACAGGTTTGTATGGTCACGTACTATTGTTTTTTTGGTGTTTTCCTAGCCTCTTGCTATCTGCTTAGACTGTTTTCACCATTATTCATAGGCCCAAGCTGAGAAGATCAGGTCTGTACAAGGAATGCTTCAGAGATTCCGTACACTCTTCAATTTACCCAGTATAATTCGTAGTAGTATTAGCAAAGGCGAGTATGATTTGGCTGTTCGGGAATACAAGAAGGCGAAGTCTATTGCTCTCCCTTCTCATGTATGCATGCCCGATTATCCAACTCTTCAGACAGATAGCACTCATGTTTCTCCTAGTATTCGCTTGTTTGTTACCATATTATTCACTTGCATTACAAAGCTCTTGAAAGCATAGAGTAACACTTTGGTTACAGGTAAATTTACTCAAGCGCGTACTCGAGGAGGTTGAGAAAGTGATGCAGGAGTTTAAAGGCACCCTTTACAGGTCTATGGAAGATCCGAAAATAGATTTTACGAGTGTAAGTTCACTATTACCACTTCTATTCTAATGTGGATTACTAATGGAATGAATGAACATTCCATCATTGTAATATGTTTGGGATCCTGTTTCTTTTGTTATAATATCATCATCAGTTCCCAAGTGTAGAATGATTGAAGTTTTCATGCTTCCCTTTTGTAAGACTATGAGTCACAAGTTAATGTTTATAATAAACATTCATGTATCTTGTCTCCCCATTCTTTTCCTCTGCTTAATGCTATTTGTTTTTGCTTAATTTAGCTGGAAAACACTGTGAGGCTTTTGCTGGAACTGGAGCCTGAATCGGATCCTGTTTGGCATTACTTAAATGTTCAGGTCAGTGTATTATATGTTTTTCTTTTCACTACGGTTTTCCATTGTTTAGTGCTGAGTAGTGTTTGGATTCCTGATACTTTTGATTTTAATATCCGAAGGTTTCTCTCTTAGCCTCTGCTATTATGCATCTCTTTCTTTCATGATTGTGGTCTTACATGACACCTCTTCAAAAATACACATTATATATGGTTTCCTAGACTATGTATATAAATTTTTCTGGCTTGGTTCTTTCTTTTATCAGAATCATAGGATCCATGGGATGCTTGAAAAGTGTACATTTGATCATGAAGCAAGGATGGAAATTTTGCGCAACCAGGTGCATGAGAGAGCTCTCTCTGACGCGAAGTGGCGACAAATTCAACAAAATGGTGTTCAACTTGTGAGTTCACCTGTGAAGGCAGCTATATTATTGCGAGATAAGCAAGATTCAGGTTTAAAGGTGTTAAATTTTTTTACTTTCTTTTCAATCCTTCAGTCAGATGACACGTCTTCTATGGAAGATAATCAAGTTCAAGTTGACCAACCATTAGAAGAGTCAGCGAGGAGAGAAAAGGATGCTTTGAGGGGAAGATACATCAAGATATTGACTGCTGTAATCGTATATCATCTCCCTACGTTTTGGAAAACAGCTCTTTCTGTTTTTACTGGGAAATTTGCCAAGGTACATGATATACGCTGAGGGTAGTACATATATGTCCTTTATTCAAATGGAGGTGAATCTTTACTTTGATTTGATTCTACCAATTTAGTCTTCCCAAGTTAATGATACTTCAGCCAGTAAAGCTGAGGAGAAGGCGGAAGAAGCGAGATATTCAAGTCATTCTTTGGAAGAAATTGCTGGGATGATACGCAATACCATTTCTGTTTATGAAGCAAAGGTCTTCTCCTTGCCTCTCTTTTGTCTACTGAATTTTTTATCAATAGATCTTTCTTTGCCATACTGGAAAAATGAACCCTGCCGTTTGTTCCTTGCATTTGTTCTAATATTCGTTCCTCTATTATTTTTTGTGTAGGTGCAAAGCACTTTTCATGATTTTGACGAATCATACATTCTCCACCCATATATGAGTGATACAATCAAAGAAGTATCAAAAGCATGCCAAGCTTTTGAGGCCAAAGAGTCAGCTCCCCATAGTGCTGGTATTTGAATTTCGTCTTAAGCTTGAGCTTGTTGTTTTGTTGAAGTATACTGCGATTATGTAACTCTTTGGTTGTGGCAGTCATGGCACTAAGAAAAGTTAAGGTGGAAATCACTAAAATATACATCCAAAGGCTCTGCTCTTGGATGAGAGCGTCTACAGAAGAAATATCAAAGGAAGAGACGTGGATTCCAGTTTCTATTCTTGAAAGGAACAGATCTCCATATTCCATCTCTTACCTGCCCCTTGCATTTCGTTCAATTATTGTTTCTGGGATGGAACAAATTAATATGTAAGTTTCTAGCATCTTCCTGTTACATACTTACTTGTATATACAAATACTTAACCTTGTGTACCTTAATAATTACAACTTTTTGCTATTATTCTGTAAGAGTTCTAGATATCTGTGATTCCAGCTAGACCGTACCCTAGGATTTGATGTTCTACTTCTCTCTCTAGTTAGAGAAGAATGGGAAGCTGCCAAATTGCCATTTTTATGATTCTGGTTGCTCGGACCATAATCACTAGTCATATTATGATACTCAGAAAATGAACCATAAATATGGAGTTCAGAGACAATCAGAGAACTGCATATGCAATTGTCTACCACCAATTTCTGTTTTTTAACAGCGATGTTGCCTTATATGGCTGCTAATTTCTGTATATACATTTTCCAGGATGATTCTATCTTTAAAAGGTGAAGCTGCTAGATCCGAAGATATGTTTGCGCATATTGAAGAAATTCTGATATCTGTTAGACTTGCCTTTTTGAACTGCTTTCTGGATTTTGCTGGTAAGCTTTTTACACCAAACTTCCGTGAAAGTACATGTATAGATGCCCACATAAATGTGTGGGCAGACAAAAAGAAATTTTTATGTTAATATGCTAATTGATTTTTGCACATATCAGCTCACTTGGAGCAAATTGGTGCTGACCTTTCTCAACGCACTACAAAGCGAGAGAGTTGGCAAAATGGATACTCCAATGACCACCAGGAAGAACAATCAATCAATGCTCCTGAAAGTGTTGTTGATCCTCACAGGCAGTTGTTGATGATCTTAAGTAATATAGGTTACTGCAAAGACGAACTTGCCTCTGAGCTTTACAACAAGTACAAATATACCTGGTTACAGTCTAGGTGGGTTTCTTTTTTATTTGAATTCACTGGTACGATCGGCAGAGTAGTTGGACAAACTCAGTCATGCTTAGATGTCAGAACCTTGATAATTAATGCCAATGTCTGAATGACAAACACAGTCATGGTTAAATGTCTCAACCAAGATAATTGGTTCCAATATCTGAACTTTCCTAATCAAAACTTTGAATGTAAACGTAAGAATTACTATATGGTGTTATAAAATTTACTGGTTATCATTGTGTCTCTTAAATGTTGCAGGAGAAATGATGAAGACATCAGCGATCTTCAAGATCTAATGATGTCTTTCTCTGGTCTTGGAGAGAAGGTTCTCGAACATTACACTTTTGCTAAGGTAACGATTAATCTGCTTGATAGTTTAGTAATGTTCTCGCTGTGTCTTAGAGAATTGATGCACCGCCATTGAACAATGGAACAAGGATTGTTTGTTTTCAAATCATTCCTACTAAGTTTGCATCTATTTCACTTGTACCTAGGCAAACTTGATCAGAACAGCCGCCACAAATTATCTGCTGGACTCTGGTATTCAGTGGGGGGCAGCGCCTCCAGTAAAAGTAAGTAGCAAGTTTACTCTCAGTTGTCACTTTTTTTGCGCCTTAGAAGAACCAATGAATAGACCATTTTAGCATTTTGTCTAAAGAAACGATAACTAAACCTTTACTTCAGGGCATACGAGATGCTGCTGTTGAGCTGTTACACACTCTTGTAGCTGTCCATGCAGAGGTAATACCATTGCTTCTAACCATTAGATATTCAAATTTCTACAACCATTTCTTCTAACCACCACAATTGGGTCAAAGCCCGTTAATTTAGTACTAAGAATTATAATTGCAGGTATTTGCGGGTGCCAAACCACTCCTGGACAAAATTCTTGGCACTTTGGTTGAAGGTCTGATTGATACTTTTCTCAGTCTTCTAGACGAAAACAGATCTGACGACCTGAGTTCAATAGATGCAAATGGTTTCTGCCAATTGATGCTTGAGGTAAAATCTGTTTGTCTTCTCAGTTTTACTTGAGTGAATGGATTAATAGTTAAAAAATTGTGATGCTGATCTGCTTTCACAAACTGGTGGATGCAGCTCGAGTATTTTGAGACGATACTGAAGCCATATTTGACGGTTGATGCAACCGAGTCTCTAAAGTCTCTGCAAGGAGCTGTGTTGGAGAAAGCTATAGAGAGTATAAGCGAGACAGTTGAGAACAACCCGGGAGGGCATCAAAGGAAACCAACACGTGGCAGTGAAGATGCAATTTCAGATGACAAACAATCATCCGTATCCCCAGATGATCTCCTTGTAAGAACATTTTTCATTAACCACCACTTAATATTTACCATCTTCAATACTTAAAACCGCTAGCACATTCAGTTAAAAGCGGGTTTGCTTTGTTACTGTTGCTGCTTTAGGCTCTTGCACAGCAATGTACAAGCGGAATGCTTCAACTGGAGCTAGAGAAGACCCGTTTGAACAGTGCATGTTTCATTGAGACCATTCCGTTGGATCCAGTGCCACCAGTAGCCAAAGCTGCCTACTCCAGAACATCAACTGATTCTCCAAGCAGAAACTATAGAGAGTCACAACCAATGGGTTCTCCGGTTCAAGCCAGACCCAGACGAAGATAAGACTTCTCTTCTCCATTGTTACTATGCTCGAAGCGTGTTGGTGATCATGACAAGTTATATCTTACGATAGATACCTCAAAACTTTTAATTTCATCACTAATCTTTTTTTTACTGTAAATTTACATGCTTACAATTACATTAATCTTTTCTCATGAAATCAATCTTGTTTGCGTTTTCAGCCTCCTGTACTGTGAATCAATTTGATGGTTTGGTTAATCAAAATGTCTTTCCTAGGGTTACACACATCTAAATATGTCACCAATCACTATTCATAATAGAGCTCGAAATCAATGAGTTTGAGGAAGTATACAAATCTTTAGAGAAAACTACACCAAACCAGAAAACGAAACTAAATCCGATCGTAAACGGTAAGAAAGTCACAATACGAAGTATGTTACACTGATTCTACTATAACGAGGCACCCATTACCAAGATTCGAATGCTACATTCGGTTTCAATGTTTGACAACAAAGAAAAACATACCACACAATTACAAATTCAAAAGCCAAGTAATCAGAAAAAAGTGCTTTTACTCAGCGCCAGATTTGTTAACTCCGATCCCAGTACACAAGAACATTTAGGTCGTCCTCAAAGGCGGTGACACCAATATCACTCCATCTCCTCTCACGAATAGAAACGGTACCGTTCGCTTCGTTGTCTGACAGAAGCAAGTTACATCAGCAGGAGAAGAACATATGATTCTACACTAGTCTAATGAGAAGTTAGCACATCACATTTGGAGCGCAAACAACAAAATTCAAGTTTGAGAAACTAAACAGAGTTACTATATTGGTAATGAACACTCTCTATGTAACCAGCACTATTAACTTCTACATGAATCAAGCTCTCCTTTAAACTCAAACAGAGACATAGACAATAGATACTGTGATAGCTGAAATATTTTGAACCCAAAAACGTTTATCTTACTACTAAAGCCTACATAGATTAATAAATCTTATTGAGCTAAGAGAATTACATACCCGAACAATCTCTTCATATGTCTCGTCGTCGATTTCTATAGTCGTAATAACCTCTTCAACATCACCCAGAATCATATTCAAATGCTGATCAAAAGCCTACACCACAAAAACAACAACAAAAGTGAGAGTCTTAGAATTTAACAAGATTATGAGGTTTTCTACGCCAATTAGCTCTCGCTGAGGCTTTCGAAACTGAAACTCAACAAAATGGGTCCAAATTTTGATATTTGTGAAAAGAATAAAAACTAGTGTTAAATTCAACGAATAAGGAATTCAAAAAGGAGCTCAAAATCGAAAAAGATCACATCTGGTTACTGGTTTCTGGAATCCGAGTGGTTAAGAACGTACGTGAAGCTTGCCGCGGAGTTCACGGTCAGATCGGAGCTTGACATAGATCCTCTCTTCGATACTCAACCGAATCAGATCGAGTGGCTCTCTAACGGTGGCGTCTTCCTCGACTGACATTTTCTGATTATAACTTCTCCGAGGGTTTTGAAATTGTAGTGCTCTCGGCGATATCTCTCTGACTGAGCTCAAGCAATCGCCACCGTTGGTTCCCTAAAAACTTCAAACCAACATCTTACGATTCGGCCTTTTACTATGTTTTTGGGCTCTCATATCGGCCCAATATGGTTAGCTCTTTTTTTTTTTTTCGTCGAAGTATTATGA
>Ga0041059_1001950_pt1 | contig 15903 bp, 17 predicted proteins | sample AraColnosormetaG_FD_56232 | JGI IMG/M metagenome (GOLD analysis project Ga0041059, IMG submission 56232) | Arabidopsis roots microbial communities from North Carolina, USA - Col MF nosort | ecosystem: Host-associated > Plants > Roots > Unclassified | place: USA: North Carolina | collected...
TCTAACCCATCCAACGTTGATTTCGGCAAAGCAATGGTGCTCATGGTGTGAACCGGAATCGACGAAAGCACTGCCTTGGTGAGTGTAACTCTCCCCGCAAGCAATGTCTTTGTTTTATTTTGCTACTTTAGTCTTTATTGGGTTTGTGGTACTGGTAGGGGTTTAATTTTTCAAAACTAAAGTTAAGGGTTTAAATTCATGTTGTTAACAACGGTCACGGGTTTATAACCTTAAAAAATAGTTCACCGCATATTTAGGACAGGTCCTGCTTGTGACATGACCTACTAACTCAGCTTTTCGTCGGAGATGAATTCAGTAGAAGCAGTAGAGAAGATCTTGAACTACAGTTTCGTGAACAAGACTCTTCTCAAGGAAGCTATCACACAAAAATCTCCTTTATTCGACCGGCTTGAGTTCTTCGGCGACTCTATTCTTGAGGTCGCCTTCACTAATTACATCTGCCACACTTACCCTAACCTCAAAGTCAAGGAGTTGCGTGACTTGCGAACTGCAAATGTTAGTAACGAGAAGTTCGCTCGTATCGCCGTCAATCACAATCTCCACCACTTCCTTTTACTCCAGAATCCTTCTCTATTTAAAAAGGTCTCTGCTATTTTATTTTCTAGAATCATTAGAAACAGAGTGTCACTGTCTCGAGTCATTGAATGATTTGAGTGATTTAATATTAGGTTAAAAATTTCGCAGAGGCGGTGAGGAAAGAAGATGATCCAGTTCCGTATGGTGGATTAGTGAAAGCACCAAAGATTCTTGCTGACACTTTAGAGTCAATAGCTGCAACTGTTTTTATTGATGTGAATTATGATGTGAAAAGACTCTGGGAGGTCTGTGTCTACTTAATGTGGTTTTTGTCTTTGGTTCCAATTCTAAGGTATATGATTCTCAAGTTATTAATAAAAAAAGAGAGGAAATTTTGCAGATCTTTAGGAGTCTTTTGGAGCCAATATATACACCGGATGATTTACTGCTGCAACCTAAACTACCATTTCTTACGCTTTTTCGCTTAGCTGATAAACACGGCAGCGAATCGACTTCAGGTATTCGAAAGATGACGACATCAACAAAAATATTGCTGAGGTATATCTTGATGGTATATTTTTAGCTTCTGGATGTGCTAAAGTATAGATGCCGCTAAGTTGTTTGCTGCTGAGGAAGCGATACGAAAGTTGTCAGATCAGAATGTATGCCTATTGAAAAGATTAGGAATAAAGATTGTCTAGATGTGGACCTTGAAGATGTGAAAGGGAAGTCGTTTGAGATTTGCTCCACTGAATTATTTTCTCTGTCCACTGTTTCTGAGAACTCTTTAACTGATGAAATGTCACAAGAAGAGGTGGTTATTGATGAGGATAGTCCGAATGTTGAACCTGAAGATGTGAAAGGGAAGTTGTTTGAGATTTGCTATACGAGAAAGCTCCAAATACAGACTGGTTCCTCTGGAAACCCTTTAACCTATGAAATGACTACAAAACAAATGGTTGTTGATAAGGATAGTCTACATGTGGAACCCGTAAATGGGAGAGGGGAGTTGATTGAGATTTGCACCAAAAATAAGTGGCCAAGGCCGATTTTCAGGTATATCTTATTCCTACATTTTTCTTTGCTAAGTAGTACTTACTACTTAACAAGAACCATGATTCATAGTCAAACAAATATCTTTGAGTAGTCTAGAGTCTTATAGTCTCAGAAAAGGATACTGTGTTTGCGAATCCGTGGTTACACTGTTACAATCTTAGGTAGAGCAGTCACATATATGCTCGAAAAAACTATACTTGTAAGATCAATGTTAGATAGCTATGTTTTACTTTGTGTGGCTCAACAAGCACGAATGTGTCATATTAATTTGAACACTTTTGTTACTTTTCCAGTGTTCAGGAAGAAAAAGGACCAAAAAATGAGCCCAAATTTGTTTGTTCAGTAAAGATTGAGATACCAAATATAGAAGGAACCTTTCACATGAAGGGAGATATTAAATCAAAGAAAAAGCAAGCAGAAAACTCCTTAGCCTACCACATGATAAGAGCCTTGGAATCTTCTCTAGTGAGTCTTGTCATAAGTAATTTACAAAAGCCGAAAAGTTTAGATGAGAAGAATAATCCATTGCTCTTCAGCTCAGAGATGGATTCTTCAGTGGAAGCAGTGGAGAAGATCTTGAATTACAGTTTCGTGAACAAGACTCTTCTGAAAGAACTGCTTACACACAATAATTCACCTTTATTCCAGGGGCTTATGTTCGTTGGTGAGTCGGCTCTTTCTCTCGCCTTTACGAAACACTTATACCTCACTTACCCTATGCTCGAACCCAAGGATTTGTCTGTGTTGCGAGATGCGAATACATGTCATGACAAATATGCTTGTGTCGCCGTCAAAAAAGGCATTTACCAATCCTTTATAGGCAGTGTCCCAAAGCCAGAAAAAATGGTATATTTTTAAAGTTCATTTCTTGTGAACTGAGAACATCTCTGTTGTTATGATACACTCATCATCTTTTGTCTATCTCTTAGACTACAGATTTCATAGAGTTGATGGGCAAAGAAGATGATCCATACAGAGTTGTGAAAGCCCCCAAAATTCTCGTTAATCTTCTAGCTGGTGTAGCTGGAGCTGTTTATATTGATGTGAAATATAACGTACAACGACTCTTGGAGGTTGGTTGTGTTTCTTTCACTAGATATTTGTAAACAATACGAAGTTATATGACTCAATTTATTGTAGAAAGAATGGAAATTTTGCAGATCTTCAGGGTTCTTTTGGAGCCAATATATACACTGGATGATTTACGGATGCAACTTAAACAACCATTTCTTATGCTTTTTCGTTTGGCTGATAAACACGGCAAGCAAATCGACTTCAGGTATTCGAAAGATGGTGGCAGCAGAAAAAATATTGCTCAGGTATATATGGATGATATGTTTATAGCTTCCGGTTGTGCTAAACGTATAGATACCGCAAAGTTGCTTGCTGCTGAGGAAGCGATACAGAAGCTCTCAGAATGTATGCCCATCGAAAAGATTATTCATCAAGATAATCTAGACGGTGAGGTAATTCAGACTGGATCATCTTCTTTGCTTACTGCCTTTGAGAACCCTTTAACCGAAGAAATGACACAAGAACAAATGGTTATCGATGAGGATAGTCTAGATGTGGAATGGAAGTTGTTTGAGACTGAAGAGCTCCAAATACAGACTGGATCATCTTCTATGTCCACTGTCTCTGAGAACCCCTTACCTTGTGAAATTACACCAACAAAAATGGTTATTGGTGAGGTTAGTCCGCATGTTGAACTTGAAGATGTGAAAGGGAAGTCGTTTGAGATTAGCTCCACTGAAACATCTTCTTTGCCCATCGCCTTTGAAAACCCATTAACCAATGAACTGACACAAGAACAAATGGTTATTGATGAGAATAGTCCATACGTTGAACCTGTAGATACTAAAGGGAAGTTGTTTGAGAGTTGCTCTGTTGAATCATCTTCGTTGCCCACTACCTCTGAGAACCCGTCAACATATGAAATGACAACAAAACAAATGGTTGTTGATAAGGATAGTCCACATGTTGAACCAGAAGATGAGAAAGGGAAGTTGTTTGAAATTTGCGCCAAGAATAAGTGGCCGAACCCGATTTTCAGGTATATTTTTTCCTTTCTTCTTTGCTTTAGCATGAATCTTTCTTTTCTAATTACTACTTACTGCTTAACTAGGAGCATGATCCGAAGTGAAACTAATATCTTTGAGTAGTCTAGAGTCTTATAATATCAAAGAAGGATAATGTGTTTGCTAATCCGTGGTTAAACTCGTACAATCTTGTGTAGAGAAATCACATATATGCTCTAAAAAATTATACTTGTATCAACTTGAAACTTTTTTGTTACTGTGTTAAACGTTTTCCAGTGTTGAGGAAGAAAGAGGGCAACAAAACGAGCAGAAAATTGTTTGTTCAGTTAAGATTGAGATACCAAATATAGAAGGTACCTTTCACATAAAAGGAGATGCAAAACCAACGAAAAAGGAAGCAGAAAACTCCTCAGCCGACCACATGATAAGAGCCTTGGAATCTTCTGTAATGAGTCTTGTCATAACGAATCTGCAAATGCATGAAAATTTAGATGGGAAGAAGAAGAATCTGCAAATGAAGGAAAGTTTAAATGAAAACAAAACTCTGCTGCATTCAACAAAGAGGAGGAGAAGACTATGAAAGACCATTGTCTCTGTAGCCAGAGTCACTCACCTCTGCTTGTGATCACATCATGTCTAACATAAGTTCTTGTCATAGTATAACCCAACAACTCTTGAACTGTTGTCTTTTGCTTAATCTTATCCAAATATTGTTTTATATTTATTTTTTCCTATTGTTTCATATTTTATCCTTGTGTGACCTTAATCTACCCTCTTTCAGAGAAAAATTACAAATCAAATCTAATATTTACTAAAAATATCATAATCTCATAGAAAGAACCAAAAAAAAAACAATCTTCAAAAAAAAGTATACTCTTCTTAAGAAAAAGCTAAAGAGACAGAAACAAGCTTCGTATATTTCTCGCTGCTATTTAGGCGGTTCTCTTCTATTCTCTTCTCTTCTCTTCTCTATTTTCTCTTCTCTTCTTCCTGCTCAATCTCTGCTTCTCAATCTTCGGCTGGAAGTATCACAGAAAAATCGAATTTAAAAACTGACCTATATATCGGTAAGAAAAAACAAAAACCCCAAAGTAGTTTCGTTCCTACTTGCTGATGCTGTGATGCATGTATTCAGCTTCACAACATCATTCAAAATTTTGGATTTTTATGACGTTTTTGTGGGTTTTGTAGATCCGTGGAAGTCGAATTTCGTGTAAAATAGAGATGGGGGAAAACGATGATGGTTGCTCGACTCAGCTAATCGATGGGAATGGTGAATTTAACGTTAAGGGTTTGGATAATTTCGTGAAAAAGACGAAGCTTTCTGATTGTGGTCTTTCTTATGCTGTTGTTGCAATCATGGGTCCTCAAAGTAGTGGTATGATATTCTGAGTTTGCTTTTGTTCTTCTTTAATTTGAAGTTCGAAGTTAATTCTAATCAAAGTTACAGTTTTTTGTTGATTTTGGAATCTGGGTATATGAATTTCTCAACTTTACTAGATTCTATACTTAATGATTTCAGCTTGAGACATTTGCAAAGTCTTTGACTTGCTGAGATATTTCAAATGCTTATTGTTGTTGTATGTCATTTCAGGGAAGAGTACACTTTTGAATCATCTTTTTAAAACCAGTTTTCGGGAAATGGATGCTTTTGCGGGAAGGTTAGTGATTGTCATTTGTCAATTATTGTTTTTTATAATCTTTTTGTGGCAATGCCACTTTTGGGGTTGAAATTGGGTTGACTTTGTAAATTACTCTTCATTTTCATTTTCAGGAGTCAAACAACTAAAGGTATTTGGATGGCTAGGTGTGTTGGTATTGAGCCTTTCACAATTGCTATGGATTTGGAGGGTACTGATGGGAGAGAAAGAGGCGAGGTAAGATGACTGAATCACACGGTTAGCTATATTTAGTTGTAACCCAACAATATGTTTTTGGCTAACTAGCTATGAAATTTTCAGAAAAATTTGAATATTTATGGATACTTATATCTTTCCGATACTTATACATATACTTGATCCTTTTACTTTATGTGTGTCTAGCATTTTTCTTATTATTCTTTTTGTCAATGGCTCATGTGTTTTTCAGGATGACACTACATTTGAGAAACAAAGTGCCCTGTTTGCTATAGCTGTTGCCGATATTGTACTGATAAACATGTGAGTATGTTTTGTTTGCTCGTTACTGATGTATTTTAAACATTGAGCACACAGTTAAACAGCCAGTGTTAGAAGGTGATAGATGTAAAGCCAGTTTATTATTGGATAGTTTTATGTTTTACATCTCTTCTGAATCTTACTATGTTAGATTTGAAATCGAATAAGTTATTAATGAACTACCAACACAGGCATGATGTAAATCTTAGGCAAAAGGTGTGGCCGTTTTGGCCATGGATATACTTTTTTTGGGTAGATTATTAATGAACTAGCGAACTCCACAGGTGGTGCCATGACATTGGAAGGGAACAGGCTGCCAACAAACCATTGCTAAAGACAGTTTTCCAGGTATCCTGATATGCTTACATATGGAACTGGAACGTTATGTTCAACCAATAGGTTTGATAACTTGGTCATTACTCATTATTGCTTTTGTAGGTCATGCTGCGATTGTTTAGCCCTCGTAAAACAACTCTTCTTTTTGTCATACGTGATAAAACAAAGGTTTGGTTTTTGCAATTGAGTATGATTCTTGATTGTGAGTTCATATTTCTTAGATTTTCTGCTTTTGTTCTTAGACTCCAATAGAGCTGCTTGAACGTGCTCTAAGAGAAGATATTCAGAAGGTAGTAGCACGCAGTCTCTTTTAGTTTCCTTTTATTTTTGACGGCTTTTTCCTCTCTGAAGTTTGGGTACTGGTTATGGTTTGTTGCAGATATGGGATTCAGTTCGCAAGCCTGAAGCACACAAAAATACACCTCTAAATGAATTCTTCAATGTAAGGAGATCATTTTCCAACATAGATGATACTTCTTATGATGAATTTCAACTGGATTAGCGCTGGATTGTTACTAAATTGTTCATGAATAGTCCTGTCTATCTTTTCCTTAGTTGATAATTCGCTCGATATATGCTTGTAGGTAATGATTGTTGCATTATCCAGCTATGAAGAGAAAGAAAAACAGTTTGAGCAAGAGGTATTATTCTGATATGTGAAACACTCGTCTTTTGAAGCATCAAAGTAAATCTAAGACCGATTCCCTTGTTTCATGGGAACTTCCAAATAGGTTGCTGAGTTGAGGCAGAGGTTTTTCCATTCCATTTCACCTGGGGGACTTGCTGGTGATAGACGTGGTGTAGTTCCTGCTTCAGGATTTTCTTTCAGCTCCCAGCAGATTTGGAAAGTTATAAAAGAGAATAGAGATTTGGACCTTCCTGCTCACAAGGTCTTCTATTCATTCAAATTTATATGGTTAAACCTTGTTTACCTATCTTGTGACCTAAAGTTGTTTTGTTTTATGCTTGCAAGGTAATGGTTGCCACTGTTCGGTGTGAAGAGATAGCCAATGAGAAGCTGCGCGACTTGGCAACCAATGAGGTTTGCTTCTGCGGCCTCCTTACCTCCTTTAATTTTTCTTGCTGATTTAAATGTTTTGTAACATAATGGGGATATAACTTATTTAGAGTTGGTTAGAGTTGCATGAAGCCGCTGAAGGTGGTCTAGTTCCTGGTTTTGGCAAAAAGCTTAGCTCTATCCTTGAAAAATACTTCTCAGAGTAAGCCCTCTTTTTTTTTCCTGAAGTATTTAATTCCCAAGCAAAGTAATTTTGCCTAATCTTGTTTCGTCTACCCCTTCTTAGATATGACGCAGAGGCAATATACTTTGATGAAGGAGTAAGAAAAGAGAAGCGTCTACAGCTGAAACTTAATGCTTTGGATGTATGGCTTCTTCCGTCTTTGGGTTTGCATTAAACAGTGTTGACTCTGGATCTGGTTACTTATGAGTTATGATGATTGCGTCTCTTATTTTCAACTTTTCTCTAAATTTTCAGTTCGTATACCCTTCTTATGCTACCATGTTGGGACATCTACGGTCCAATGCACTGGAATCCTTTAAGATCCGACTGGAACAGTCCCTAAATCAAGGTGAAGGATTCGCAAAAGCTGTGCGAGACTCCCAACAGTCTTGTCTGATGGTGTTTGACAAAGGATGTGAAGGTGAGAGTTTCTACTTCAGTTTGTGTGCTTCAAAAGTAGAGTTTCCCTTATGAGAAACAAATTGTTTTGGCCAAAAACTACAAAACATTTACATAAGGATACCTCCATTTATTAATTGTGTTCGTCTCTTCAGATGCTGCGGTTAAACAAGCAACTTGGGATGCATCAAAAATCAGGGAGAAACTTTGTCGTGACATTGATGCTCACACATTTTTTGCTAGGAGTGCTAAACTATCTGAATTAACTGCCAACTATGAGGTTCTGTTTTGGTTTTTCTATTCTTTTGATATCTTAGCTTTTTAGGGCTCGTATTTAAATGTTTTGATTCATGCTGGTTCACAGAAACGGCTAACTCAAGCACTTAGTGAACCTGTTGAGTCTTTGTTCGAAGCTGGTGGAAAAGAGACCTGGCCTTCCATAAGGAAGCTTCTCAAACGCGAGACTGAAACAGCTGTTACAGATTTTCTGGATGTGGTTACTGGTTTTGAGCTAGATCACGCTAAAATTGATGCTATGGTTCAGAATCTAAAGAACTATTCTCAGAGTTTAGTGGAGAAAAAAGCAAGAGAAGAAGCTGCTAAAATTTTAATCCGAATGAAAGATAGGTAAGAAAAAAGAACAGAGTACACTCCTAATATTGGCCTCTTTTTCAGTTTCCTCTGCTTGATATTATTCCAAACACATATTAGGTTCTCAACAGTCTTCAGTCATGACAAAGACTCAATGCCACGGGTCTGGACTGGAAAAGAGGATATTAGAGCAATCACAAAAGATGCTCGAGCAGAGGTAACTTCTTAGAATTAATGGCGAAATGGGGCTTGTCATGAAACTCACTCTGTCTGTTGCTATTCTGCAGGCTTTAAGTCTTTTATCTGTGATGACTGCAATACGTTTGGATGAAAGACCAGACAATATTGAGAGTACTCTTTTCTCTTCTCTAATGGATGGAACTGTTTCTGCTGCATCTTCCCACAACAGAAGCGTAGGAACGTCTACAGATCCACTTGCATCTAGCTCTTGGGAAGAGGTAAACAGTCTAAGCAAGTGGTCTCTAGTATAATCTGGTTGAAAAATGTGACTATTATTAAGACATCACACTAAATGGAATACGAAATAATCCAATTTAGTCTACTTTACCAATTATTTATTTGTTCCGCCAAAATTAGGACATACTTGGCATCGTGGCTCATGGGATGAACCACTTCCACTTGTCGTCAAATGAATTACCAATGTTATTGTTATTGTTATGTGTGCAGGTTCCTCCAAATAATATACTACTGACGCCAGTGCAGTGTAAGTCACTGTGGAGACAGTTCAAATCTGAGACCGAGTATACTGTAACCCAAGCTATTTCGGCACAGGTGATTTTGAAAATCTACCTCAGAATTTATGTGTGTTATAAGCATCATTTAGTCAACGGTATGTTTTCATTTTTATTTTTCAGGAGGCTCACAAGCGAAATAACAACTGGCTTCCACCGGCTTGGGCGATCGTGTTGATGATTGTCCTTGGTTTCAATGAATTCATGATGCTTTTGAAGTAATATCATTTTCCTTGCACTCTTTTACTATTCATTCAAAGATTCTCCCCAAGTGTTTCAGCTATTTAGATTCACTGGCATGTTTGATATTATTGGAACAGGAATCCTTTGTACCTTTTGGGTTTCTTCGTGGCGTTTTTACTCTCCAAAGCCTTATGGGTGCAGCTTGACATTCCGAGGGAATTTCAACATGGCGCAGTAAGCTCTTGCTAAGCTTCCATTGTTCCAAACACATTTATTTTCAGACATTATCTTAACACCATGTTTCCTGCATCTGTTAGGTTGCTGGAGTACTGTCCATCACGTCGAAGTTTCTTCCAACTGTTATGAATCTTCTAAGAAAGCTTGCGGAAGAAGCGCAAGGAAAAACAACACAGGAAGTTCCAGACTTATCAGCTTCCCAAACCTATAGACAGCAATCTCCATCACACTCCATCTCAAGCACAATATCTGAATCTGTCGCATCAAACATATCATCTGCTGGTGATGATGCAGAATACTCAAGCCCAAGCCCGGCCCTGGTTCGGAGACGAAACACCAACAATGTACAAGAATCAGAAATCTCACAAATGTAAACCAACTAAAAGTGCAAGATCTACCGTAGAACAAGTCATGTCAGTTCTGACAATGGTCTTCATAAAAATCACACTGTAGTTCTATATATAGGTAGTGTCTTGACTCAGAAACGAAATCTTCTTCTTTTTTTCACAAGTCGTATTATTATATCATCACAGGCATTACAAACAGATACAACAGTGGAGACATCCACCTCATGACTTAAAATTCTGACTGATTATATCATTTTGAATAAAACCATAGATATATAAGTAGCTCAAGTTATTGGAATCTAGGATAAGCTTTCCAAAAAAAACAAAACATGTTTCCTTCAAGCTCATTGGATTAGTATTGAGTAAAGGTTTGTTGATGTCTGAAAATTAACCACACCAATTCATTACAAAGAATCAAGTTGTACAACACGTAGCTATAGTTAATATATATCAAGTCGAAAACTTCACAAGAACTTCGAGAAGTGAACAATAACTCGACAGTATTTCCAGATTCTGATTTTTAGACAACTTTCTTGAATTGTTTCTTCAAGACTTGATCTTGTTCCTAAGTTTTGGGATTGTTAGGTCTGCACCTCCAAACCCATCCATTACACCTTTGGCCGATGGAAACTCACCTCTTGCCGTTAAACTTCAAGCAAAAAGAATGGTAAAGAAAATGAGCAAATGAACAATGCTCCACAGAAGCACATTTCAGGCTTTAGTTCTGTAGAATAAGGAACAAAAATCTGAAAAGAGACATCTGAAACCGAACATCATACCTGCTTCGCATGACTACACACGGCATGCCTATCATCTTTGCAGCAGAAACTCCAGGTTGACTACCAGCAACAAGTACACAGTTATTTACAGGTAATCCTATGTGTTCCGCAGCAGCACGCAATGCAACAACAATCTTTTCCAATCTGGAGAAAGTAAGAAACAAAATGAGAAGCCATCACTTTTCTTGTTGATGTATGGAACTGGAATTTTTGTAGAGAAGAAGAGAAAGTCCCACCTCTCAGATGAGGTTGTGTCAATATCAACACTAAGCTTTAGCATTGATGCAACTTCTTCTGCTATCCTCTGTTTCTCAGCGGACGCTAGTCAGACAAAATTTAAGATGATGAGATATTCACTACAGTTACAAGGAAGATCTTAGATATAAAATAAGGATTAGCAAATTTTCTCCGAGCTCTATACCTGCTTTTTTTACTTCCTTCACTAGTTGCTCCTCTAGACTTGAAGAAACTCCTTTCCCAAGAACAAGTTGTCCATACATACTCTGTTCTACCTCATTGTCTCCGATAACCTTCACATTTGGAAGTCTTTCTTGCCCAAGCATCTCGACAATGGATCTGTTCAATAATCGCATCATAAAGATTATACAATCACAAAAAGAAAACAACAGTACGATTAGCATAAAAATCTAATGTAGGATTTTGTTTATGCTAATGGATTGTTTAGTAGGGTTTCCTCATAAGTACTACTTTTCACCTTGCATTTTTTGGTCTTTCTAAATATGTGAGATTATACAATCACAAAAAGAAAACAATAGTAGGACCTTAAGTACTTACAGGGCTACTTTGTCTCCACTCTTGCAGTAGGCTGTTACGATAGCAACCGGTACTTTCTCCGCGTATGCATTATCGATAAATCTACAGCTCAAAAAGGTGAAATCGTTTGAATTTACAACTTACAAGTACAAGAAAAAAATCTAAAGTTCTTTGCTACAGTTTGAAAGAGATATCTACGTGACTCACTCTTGCACTCCAGATCTCAGAGGTAAGCTTTTCGATATGAGAAACTCATCCATTGCATTTTTCTGACAACAAACAAGTTGGATCTAATATATTGATGGAGTTGCGAAAACCTTAACTTGAAAGAGAATATAGATAGCAGAAAATAACACTATGTTCAAGTATGCAAGGAACCTTTTCTCGCAATACACTCTTTACAAAACTTGCTTTCTCACTGGTTGGCAACGACGAAGGCCAACCAATCTGAAGAGAGGTCAATAAACAAGTGAGAAGAAAAGCTGTCAGATTTTGATAACTGTGTGGTCGCAACTCAGTAATGATGTTTAGGCAAAAAAAAATGATAATTTACCTGGTTGAAATACAAAAGCAACATTTTCTCTTCATCAGCAGCACCTTTTCTGGTAATAACCAACTAAACACTCTCAGACAACGAAATGCAATTGTAAAATGAACTCAATCTAAATCGTCTACTCATACCAAGAGTAATCGAACGGGAAACAGCCGTTGATTATGAACGGAAGCATAAACAGTTTGAATGGAACCAAATTATCAAGTTAGTATCTATAGACTAGTAAAAGAATTAGACCTTTTTAAATCCCTAGAAACAGAATCTAAGAGATGGAAATGGAGATGATTGAAAACAAATAGATTCTTCAAGGTCACAGATAGATGGATTATAAACCAATAGCAACAAAACAATCAATGCTTAAGTATTTCAAAGTAAACTTCAATGAACCAAAACCCAACCGGAAAACACAAGTCACAAACTTCGATATATATACCTCAACAAGTCTGAATAAACTGGTTCAGGCCAATTTGCACAATCTAGCCCAAGCTTTTGAAAAGCTGGTACTCACAATAAGAAGCAACAACATCAGCACAATAAAATAAAAAAACAATCACTGAGCACAAAAGAATGGGTGATTTAAAAGCCGCACCTACATTGAACGCTTGGCGATTACTTGACCATGTATCAATCATAACCCTGACATTAAAACAGAGCCAAGCAAACAAACAAAAGTTACCCATCACTGAATCAAAAACCAACAACTTGCTTCAAAACTCAGAAAGTTTGAAGCTTTTTCATAATCCGAACTTACTTACCTATCAACCTCAAGTATCACAGCGAATTCTTCAGATGGGTTTACGTCTTCTCTGCTAGCTGATAAGCAAATCGAAGAGAATCTCTGCAATCGCAAGCATTTTCCGAGAATCTGAGATTTTCCAGGGAAATTTGAAAAAGGCAAGAAATTGCGTCTTCCAGTGTCGTGTGAAGAACGCTCGCTCAAATACTGAGTGAAAATAGAAGTCTTTGTACAAGAAATTTGAAGATTGTTAAGAATTGAACAAGAAGCGATTTCCATGGCTCTCTTTTTTCTGCTGGTTCATACACAACACTAGTATACAAAAATCGTGTCCAATGATAAAATGATTATTGGGATTAGCATAAAAATAAAGTACACAACTTTACGGGACTATTCCGAATTTCAGACTTTTGGTCCCTGTCACTCGTTTAACTCTTTGAATGGTTAGCGATCCATTTCTATGGTTTTTTTTAAAAAAAATCGGATTTTTATTCTAATAAAATCGTGTTAATCCGCATAATAAATTTTTAGTTATGCATCGGATTTATAGTGTTTTCTTGTATTGGAGATTACAGAACAAATTGTAGTATTTGTAGGTTAATGCATAAAAAAGTATTGTCGTTAACTCATCCTCTTCTGTTTTAGTGTAGTTCTATTGTACATTCAAATTTCTCAGCTTTATGTTGTATTTATTGTAAAACCGTCTTATTTTTGGTAAATAAATTTTACATTCATATAAAAAAAAATTGCAGAACAACATGATTTCCATAAAACTCTTTGTAGTGTTTTCTTGTTTCGAGATTGTTCTTTGGAACCTTAATTAGTCTCTGGATAGGTTCGGTGGGAATAGGAAGAACGTAGTTGAAACTTGAGTATATTGCTGATAGAGGATTTTTAGTGGACTATTGTCCTGTAAATTTTACTCTTCACAATGAAAAGGTTTTCTCTACGTATAATTTGGTGTCACGTTTACTTTTCTGCATTAAGCTTTTGCTGCCAACTCACAAACGCATATAAACGTGGGTAAGATTTTAATATGATTATGATGCGCTGTGTTGTGCGTATTTCATAGCATCTTGATGGCATTGAAATACGATTTTGGAAACAACCTCCAATGCACTTCTCATATAACCATCATAGAGGAGGAAAAAGGAGAAAACAATTATTTCATTTATTTAAAAGCAAACGATACAATAAACTTAAACATATAAAAACAAATTAGGATGAGAAAGGGTCTTGTGCATTATTAATCTGAGGATGAAAAGACAATCCTATATCTATCACTTATTTAGTTATTTTAATGAAGTAGATTATCTTTTTGAATTACGCTAAGGCTTGAGATTCATGTCTTTAGACAAATCATCGGCATGTTGAATGCTGAAAGTGGAGAAGCAATGATTTTTGAAGAATCTGCTTGATCTTCTCATAACGTGCATTTCTTTAAGGAATTGATCCAACATCTTTTCTTTGCTCGGTAATGTGAATTTACCGTCCAAGAGCTGACTGAGCCACCTTGAATGTAATTCTGATGATTTCAAATTAGAGCTGCTTTGAACATATCCGATGAAACCCATGTTTGGTATCAACGGATGGATTGTTCCCCTGAAAATTTTAGTAAATTAGCATCGTTATTATATAAGCAACGGTCCAATTTTATATAAGCAACGATTATTATATAATCGTTATCTATTAACAATTCTTTTGAAAATTCTATGTAAATATATAGTCTTATAAACCCGTAAGGCCACAATCGTATGAGCCATATAATTTTTTTTCGGCCTAGAAAAATATTGTAAAACTATATATTATTATCGTTTTAACCATATCTTTAGGTGTATGCAATTTTTACATAAAATGAAACTTTAGAATTTTTTGAATTGTAACACATGTTTTCTTAAATATATAAGCCTTTTACAAGAACAAAAGACATGTATATTTTGTTACAGTATCAAATTAGCACAACATTTCGGAATAGTCTAGAACAAGTTTACTATATAAAAAAAAAAGTGTATTAAAAAAGTGTACGTACCTGTATAAAGGCATGATACCCCAAGGAAACTCAAGCCATGATCGAAAAGGTTCAGGGACAATGGCTTTGAGCTTCTTCATGCCATCATATCCTGTCGCAAGTATCACAACATCAGCTTCTAGGGTAGTGCCATCCTCAAACTCAATCCCTTCATCATAAAACCACCAATTTGTTGTCCTTTTGAAACGGATCATTCCCTTATCCGCTTCTTCAAAGAATTTCTCTGGCACGAGCGCCATTTGACAAGAAGCATAGTCCTCCTCGAATGCATGGTCCGGTTTAAGACCATATTTCTCTAACGGAAGCTTCCACAAAACATATGATTCGATGAATTTGGAAACTGTGGCACGCTATGTTTGTCAAATACATTGTTTGAAAACAATTAGAAAGTTTGCATGATTGCATGCAAATTATATATAGGAGACGAAATTGAGTGTTTGAAGAGGACGAACCAGAAGAGAGAAGATTATAGTAAAGAGAGTTCTAAACTAGCTTTGGTTAGGCCTCTCATGAATGAATTGAGAAGCTCTAGTTGAGTAGAACAAGAAGAATGGTAGACCCCAAACCCAATAATGTGGGATCACCCAATGTGGTGTTCTCACCACCATTGTGCATGTTTTCCCTTCTTTTCCTGAAAATTTTAAATATATTATTTAGTTCAAAATATTTTTGAGATTTTAATCATATTACATGATTGACTAATCAAAGACTTACCTGTAAAAAAAAAATATATATATATATATTATACCTTGATTAGCTAATGCAGACTCTAACGCCAAATCAATGGCTGATTTCTTGAAACCAATCACGGCCACTTTCTTGCCATGGAGGAGTTGAGAAGCTTTTTCTTTCTGCAACTTGGAGTAATCCATGGAATGCAACACTTTCCCTTTGAATATCTCCGGTCCTTTCTTCACCGGAAACGTGGGGGTTCTTGGTACATCGCCATATTTTCCTGCACATACTACCACGTACTCAAATGCATGCCACTGCATGCACACACACAAATGCATATTATTAAAAAGAAACGTTTTACAATATAATAAACAAATCTAAGTAAACTTGAATCCATTATGCATGCAAAATGTTTTCAAAAGTTGAAATAAGTTTAATAAAAATATTTATACGCCGCAAAAAAAGAAAAAAAAAAAAAAAAAA
>Ga0041059_1001951_pt1 | contig 15900 bp, 10 predicted proteins | sample AraColnosormetaG_FD_56232 | JGI IMG/M metagenome (GOLD analysis project Ga0041059, IMG submission 56232) | Arabidopsis roots microbial communities from North Carolina, USA - Col MF nosort | ecosystem: Host-associated > Plants > Roots > Unclassified | place: USA: North Carolina | collected...
TTTTTTTTTTTTTTTTTTTTCTGAATTTGTGGCATGTGACTAAAAACATGGAGGATTAGCCTTGATTTACTTGATGCACGTAATGAATAAAATCGTTAGATCACTTAAAAAACGTGTTGTTATGATACTTACAAGCATTGAAATAAGTATTATTATAGGGACGTGTTAGACAACGCGTCGAGGTCGCAATTTACGTCAAAGCGTGGAAAAGAAGAAGTCTAATAGATAGATTTTCATACATTGCTCCTCCTATCGAGAAAGAGTCGTTATTATAATTAATTAGTTATGCTTTTTTGCTTAAGAGTATATAAACAAGGTAAGAAAAATATAACCAAAAAAAGAAGAAGAGGAAAGTCGATTTATTGTTTTCACGCAGTTAGTTCGTACGGGATTTCTAATTGGATCTTATATATAGTATTGTTTTTCTTTGATGAAAAACCTATGTATCCTACTAATGTATGACGCATGTGAAAATTAAAGATTGTTCTATCAAAAACAAAATTAAACATAACAATTTTTTAAATAAAAGATAGAACTATTAGAGATAAATTCTTATTACAAAAAAAGAAAAGCTTAGATTGATGTCGGGAATACCTCGTCCTAATTCTTTTTCATTTATGAATTTGAAAGTAGTTTTATAATAGTATTAATTTAAACTACTACTACTAGAGCAACAAATTAAACTTTGTACAACAATTTTTTTGACTTTATTAAAGCCGAAAAGAAGACTTTTTAAAAAAACAAAAGGGTAAAAACGTCATATGACTGTAAAAGTAATCCACCTGAGGTCAAAGGCCACATGTGAAAATTAATATGACTCGTGAGTGTTAAAGGGTGGTGAAGTTTTTTTTGTTTTTTTTAATACAATTATTGGACCTCGATTAGTCAAGATCGTAGGTAAAGTACATTTATATTGTTCAAAATCTTGTTATTCGGCGTTTACTACTTAACTTATTACATGCGACAACTGAATTATTGAAATTAAATTATTGACTTGTTTTTCTTTCTCTCTTTTTTTTGTCAAATTATTGACTTGTTATAGACCTGCATCGAATTTATATAAATTTAAAACACATTATCATCATCTCTAACTTGAACTTTTAAACAAGTTTATCTTTTTGTTTCACAAAAAAAAACAAGTTTATCTTTATGTCCCTCCTGAGACATATAAAACAAGATTATCTTTCTTCTTAGTAGGGATATAGCAAGTCCGGACGAGATCAAAAGTAGATTGACTCTTAAGATCTTACTAAGTTTGAGCTTGCTTTGGTTCCCACCTCTAAAAACCAGTTTTGCATAGTCTGAGACTCGTGTTAAATTCGATCAAATCTCTCTTTCAACGACGGTTAACTATGGACGTATTCGCAAAACATCACATAAAAACATCTCTAAAGTATTTGGCTATTTGCATAAATATTTCACTCTTACAGTCGTCAAAAGTATGAATGAACTCTACATATCGGCCCAATATGAACCAATTTGTAAGACCATAATGGAAAGCCCATGTTTCTCTTGTGCTTGTTTTAGTTGCAGAATCATTAGTTCACATATTGACCGGATTATATTAGTTTTTAAAAACGCATGTATGATGTAGTCACTGTATCATACCCAAGTTACTGTATTCATTACCCAAGTTCAAACTCGATAAAATGCATAAACTAAACATACGTTCTTTAGCCTTTTGTTTTCACTTCAATTAACTCATTTTGTGCGTTGTATATTTTTTTTCTTTCCAACAGCTACTTTTCTCACGTCTATATTTTTTACCGTTTGTGATTTTTGAGTCTCAAATATATGGAATTGTTTTTTTTAAATGGCTACTTTCCAAAGTCTTATATTTTTTACCGTTGTAAATGTTCAGTTTCAGATATATATGGATTTCTTTTTCTAATGGCTACTTCTCTAACGTCTATATCTTTTACCGTTGTAAATTTTAAATTCTGAAATATATTACCGTTTGTGATTGAGTTCACTTGACACACCTTCGTTAAAAATTACACAACAAAAAGCGTTCACAATAAGCCCAATGGGCCTAAAAGACCCTAACAATCGAACATACCCTTCTGACCAACACATTTTCTTAAGGAGACACTGTTGGTCCATTTACTCATTTAAGTAGGATTCATAACACTTGTCATGGTCGTCATTTCTTGTTCAAATGCCTTTTTAAGTAATAACGCAATGGAAGCATATATATACTTTAAACCCACAAATTAATAATGCATATGTATCTATTTTTCTTGCATATACTAAACATGTCTAAGTATGATATAAACTTTGACACTTTGGTGGTGCTGAGTAATCATCATATTTATGCTTTGTGTGCAAGTGAAAACGAACCGATAACAATCTTTAAGACTTCCCTACCAAACCGGTTTAACCTTCACAACAAACAAACCTAGATCAATTATCTCTAAACCAAAACCCTTCAAACCATGTCTTTTGTCGGACCAAACTGTACTCTTATATATGACATGGCAGATACGTCGTTTTCATGGGCCTTACTAATGGCCCATTAAAAACATTCGTAATCAATTATTTTGGTTAGTCTTTCCCAAATTCGTCTACATTCCTCCTCGATAATCACTTTTAATTAAAACCATATGAATTTACGAAAAAAACAAAAACACAATTATCATTATGCAAAACATTTAATTCAATAAATTGAGGGATGTTTAATGTTAACACCAAAAATTATTACCAAAAATTGACTTCAATTAGAGACATATTAAAACGACCCTGATTTTACTCAAAACTTAATTGAAAGATTTAATTATCCAATAATAAAACGACACGTGTACCTCCTTGTCGCTTTCCTCTGCTTTCTTCGATGGCGTTGCATCGAAGCATCAGAGAGATTGGTATGGTGGTGGTGGTGAGAGAGCAGCAACAACAGCAAGAAGAGAAAGCGATAATCGAACTGATTAAGATCGTGAAATCCAAGTAATCTCTGTTGCTTAATCTCAGATCTTTTTGATAAGGAGAAGGAAGCAGAAGAAAGAGGTCAACGAAGAAGATGAAGCTCTCTGCTTTACATCAGAGTTACTTAAATCGCCGGAGTAATAGCTTCAGATCTCCGACGTCTCTTGATTCTTCCGTTGATGGCTCCGGGAAGTCTTTAATCGCTGTGTTTTGGCTTATCCTGCACTGTCTTTGTTGCTTGATTAGTCTAGTTCTCGGCTTTCGATTCTCCAGATTAGTCTTCTTCTTCCTCTTCTCTACTTCTTCAACCAATCTCTACTCTCTTCCGTTTCGTCCTGACTTACCTGTGAAACACCTCGATGTTCACACAATCGGCCGTACTCTCGATCCCGGAGCTAACGGAACGACGGTGGTGGCGACGGCGACGAAAAGCTCTCGTGTTGTTGTTGGAAGACACGGGATCCGGATCCGTCCTTGGCCGCATCCGAATCCCGTTGAGGTAATGAAAGCTCATCAGATCATTGGGAGAGTTCAAAAAGAGCAAAAGATGATCTTTGGGATGAAAAGTAGTAAGATGGTTATAGCTGTGACACCGACTTATGTGAGGACTTTTCAAGCTTTGCATTTGACTGGTGTGATGCATTCTTTGATGCTTGTTCCTTATGATCTGGTTTGGATCGTTGTTGAAGCTGGTGGTGCTACTAATGAGACCGGTTTGATTATTGCAAAATCAGGACTTAGGACCATTCATGTTGGGATTGATCAGAGAATGCCTAATACTTGGGAAGATCGTAGTAAATTAGAAGTCTTTATGAGACTTCAAGCTTTGAGGCAAGTCAATTTCTTTGCTTTTATATGCTTTGATCTGTTTTGTTTTGAATAATATGCATCTAGAGCTGAAAGTGATGTTCTTGTTTTGTTGTGTGTTTAGAGTTGTGAGGGAAGAGAAGCTTGATGGGATTGTGATGTTTGCGGATGATAGTAATATGCATAGTATGGAGTTGTTTGATGAGATTCAGAATGTGAAGTGGTTTGGTACTGTTTCTGTTGGGATATTGGCTCATTCAGGAAATGCGGAAGAGATGGTTTTGTCGATGGAAAAGAGGAAAGAGATGGAGAAAGAGGAAGAAGAGGAGAGCTCTTCGTTACCTGTACAGGGTCCTGCTTGTAACTCAACTGATCAGTTGATTGGTTGGCATATTTTCAATACATTGCCATATGCGGGGAAGAGTGCAGTTTATATAGATGATGTTGCTGCGGTTTTGCCTCAAAAACTAGAGTGGTCTGGGTTTGTGTTGAACTCGAGATTGCTTTGGGAGGAAGCTGAGAATAAGCCAGAGTGGGTTAAGGACTTTGGGTCGTTGAATGAGAATGAAGGTGTGGAGAGTCCTTTGTCTCTGTTGAAGGATCCTTCAATGGTGGAGCCTCTTGGAAGCTGTGGAAGACAAGTTCTGCTATGGTGGCTTCGAGTAGAAGCACGCGCTGATAGCAAATTCCCTCCCGGGTAAGCCTTTTTCTCTATACATAGTAAAATTAATCATCTTGCAATCTTGTTGAAGAGTGGAAAGGCATTAAACCGAAATTATGAATAGCGATTTAGGAAGCAGGTCTTTAGTCACAAGGAATGTAACTACTTTTGCGTAAGTTAAAATTAGGGATTAGTTAGTAAGTTTTGACTAGTATCATATTTTAGTTGGGAGTGTGAAATCTTAATCTTACATTGAATGTATCTCTCTAGTATATACTCTTGTTGTTGAGTCAGCAAACAAAAGGGTTTGTGTTTTCTGAGTTCTGTTCTCTTTTTGATTGTTGCCTGGATACAGATGGATAATTGATCCTCCGTTAGAGATCACAGTTGCGGCTAAACGCACTCCATGGCCAGATGTTCCTCCTGAGCCACCAACTAAAAAGAAAGATCAAATGCCATTATCCCAAGGCAACACCGTCGTGGTAATACCAAAGCAGCAACAACATCCAACGAAAATCCGAAAACCGAAACGCAAAAGTAAGAAAAGTAAACACGAACCTAGACCAACCGATACAACAACACAAGTTTATTCATCTTCGTCTAAGCATCAAGAAAGAAACTGAGAAAAGAAGAAAAAAGCTTTTGAGAGTTCAAGAGATTTTCTTCTACTATTATTATTCATTTGTTGCCAAAGTTTTTAGAGAAAACTCAGAGATCATCTTCTCCTCCAGATACCGCAAATATTACAACTAACGGAGAGGAAAACAAAACCGGGACAGTTTAGATTATGACAATGGAGCTCCCAAAAAAGGTATACAGGGTTTTTCGGGGAATGATGATCATTCGTTTTTCAACTATCGTTTTATTTTTTGGTCCTTTAAAACTTGTCTTTATTAGTAACAAAGATTGTTTGTTTCAATGTTCTTGAGGGTTACAAAAAGTGTAGAAACAAAACTTTGGGTTGTATAGTTTTGTAAGCATATTTCTCAATTCATTTATGTTTTCTTCTCATGGACCCAAAACGTGAAAGCCGCCCCTCAATTTTACTTATACTGATGATATAAATCAAATTTACCTTCTCACAAGTTCATATTTTTGTGAATATATTATATTTGATTTTTTCTTATATCCATTATGACACATCCAACATGATGCAAGTGGACTACTACCGGAGGACTTAGATAGCTAAGATTGGTTAGAAGCTACTGGTGACTTTCGAAAAATAAAAAATCTTTGAGATGAAGACATTGGAAAAGATACTTCGTGAGAAAGAAATGTGAAGAAAGTTGATAAAACAAACAAAACAGAATCATAGAAAAAAACAGAGGAATTTAAAGGGAGAGACAAAGACTGCAAACAGATTTATAACTGAAATAATGGAGGAAGATAAGGCGGTTTTGTCAGAAGATCACATGTCTTCTTTAACCACTTTTTTCCTTTTTTCGTTTTTTTTTTCTTTTTCTTACTAATTTATTGTCGTCGTAACAATGGGTTCGTGTCCTTTGACCATTTTACAATTCATATCGGTATGAGTCGGTTTCTTCGGATTAGGTTTTTTGAATTCTTAAGGAAGAATCAACCAAGCCATAAATGTTCCCATGCTTCGTGCGTAGCTTAGCTAGCTTCCCATACAAAATGATATCCCAAATTGAACAGAACTATAAAGAAACAGAAACGGTCACACCTTTTTCCTCTAAACGAAACGGTCACCTTTAGTTGTCACATGTCAGAAACACGAGCGAGACACTTTTGTTTCTTTAACCTTATCAAAAGCCACTTCCGTTTGAAACTTGGTTAAAGACACCTCTTTGCCTCCCATTTCCTCCAATCCCAATTTTTCTCTTCTTTTCAAGTTTCAAAAAATATGAATGAATCACTTATATATCAAGTATATGAAAAATTCCAACGGTCAGGATGGGGCGCCGCCTCATGACCAAAGAAGCTGCCGTGAAATGGGAACATCTCATCCACCCATCATTCAAGATTCCATTCTCTTTCTTATTTCTTCTATGAATCTTCTTCATAGAGATCTACAGCCAAAAATGAATTATTTCAGACGTGAACTTATTAAACCAGACTACAGTTTCTTGGAAACTGTTGTAACGTTTTGATTTCAGAAGTTCTCAGACATCTATACCTAGTTAAACTCTTCACAAACCAATGTCAATATGCTTGCATGTATTTGGATTAAACTTTTCGACTTACTAAACTCCTCTGAATAAATAAATAAAAAAGTTTAACAAAAAAAAAACTCCTATGAATATACATGCGTATATAATGTGAATAATTCGACGTAAATAAATGAGATCACTAAGAAGATACTCGTAAATATTTTCAAGTGACATCATTCTGTTTTAATGGTATTCAAGTTCCCATGTGTATGGTTAGTAGCCAATAAACGTTTGCCTGATTGACTGGAATCAACATATCAGAGGGAACAATAACTACATAAGGCGTAAGCCATGACAGCTTTTTTTGAATATTTGTATGTGAATTTTGATTGGGTTCAAAAAGATCAAATTAGATTGCGCGACCATGAAAAATAAAATCATTTTAAATTATTTGAAATAACAACGCAAAGCTGTTGGGGGGAGAGCAAAAAAAAAAGGGGGTTTAATATACCACAATCAATATCGTTTTGCTAAAACTCAAAATGAGAGTGTTTGTACGTATTATACGCTATATCTTCTACAATAAGATAGTTATGTACGTCAGATATGAATAAATATGCGATTTTTAATGAATACGCAAATTAAATCTCTCGTGATATGCTGATGTAAACAACAAACCACGGAAAAGTAAAAGGAACAAACCATCTTATAATGTGCATTTTAATATGTATGAAAAAGTATTACAGTATAAAAGATAATTCAGTCAAAAAGTTAGAAGAGAATAGTAAACTATTTGAATTACAAGCGAATAGTTTGACCCCACACAAATCTTCGAAGTTTGATCGAGTTATTTTTTTGGTGAAATATATACTCGCAAGGGAAGGGGAATTTGTTTCTTGGTCGACTATCTCACGAATCTGCTTAGACGACATGTGCTTTATTCTAAGTTGTTATGTTGTATTCCATACAATCAGAATGGTTGATATTTAATCCACTTTCTTATAATATTCTTTTGCCTAAATTCTTTTATGTGCATATGAACTAATTTAGGAAATAAGACGTTTATATTTGTTGATCAAGTAAAAAAAGGTAAACTGAATAATGAATAATATTCAAACGAAAGTGTGAAGACTGAAATCGATTTTTCAATGACATATTATTAGTATCAGATAATCAGATAAATGGTACGTAATATATATAAGTATGTTATGTTTTTCTTGATTCTATTTTTATTAGTGCGTCAAGGTATTTGTTGGCGTTGGAATCGTTGGATCATGGATGGCAAAAACCGTTTAAATGTACATATGAACTTTACACAGTATAATTCATAAATACTATTTACAAGTAAAATTAGTGTACAAATTAAAGGTTAATCATGTGTAAAACTAAAACTTTAAGTACTTTTAAGACTCAATAATTTAACTTGGTTGAGACTTACTTTCCTCTGGAGCCGACGTCCAACATTGAAACGAAAACAAAATCTCTTCTACTCTTCTACCATAGCTTTGATGCATGTGAGGATGAAATGCAAGTAAACAATTAGTGATATAAGGTTAGGACAGAAATTTAAGATATACTAAAACTCGTTTTGGAGAAATTGTAGATCCATAAGATGCATTATAATCTCGAAATATATTATTTAGTTTTAAAACTAATAAAAACAGATAAATATCTCCCGTTATATAGTATTTTGTGCAATATATAATGTTCTTTAATGAAAAATTTGATGATGTTATAGATAAATAATGGGAAATAAAAAGTATTCAAATTTCGGATTAAAAAATCCATCGAACCGTCCACCATCTTGCATGTCCATCATTCCCATTTATTTGTAATAGAAAAGTATACCAACTTGAAATATTAAATACCAAATTTTTTGTTATAAATAGTCCCACAGTTTTCTCATCCCTCCAGAAAAACAAATCATCCCAAGTAATCCTAACTATACAAAACACATAACAATATGGCTCCTTCAACAAAAGTTCTCTCTTTACTTCTCTTATATGTCGTCGTGTCATTAGCCTCCGGTGATGAGTCCATCATCAACGACCATCTCCAACTTCCATCGGACGGCAAGTGGAGAACCGATGAAGAAGTGAGGTCCATCTACTTACAATGGTCCGCAGAACACGGGAAAACTAACAACAACAACAACGGTATCATCAACGACCAAGACAAAAGATTCAATATTTTCAAAGACAACTTAAGATTCATCGATCTACACAACGAAAACAACAAGAACGCTACTTACAAGCTTGGTCTCACCAAATTTACCGATCTCACTAACGATGAGTACCGCAAGTTGTACCTCGGGGCAAGAACTGAGCCCGCCCGCCGCATCGCTAAGGCCAAGAATGTCAACCAGAAATACTCAGCCGCTGTAAACGGCAAGGAGGTTCCAGAGACGGTTGATTGGAGACAGAAAGGAGCCGTTAACCCCATCAAAGACCAAGGAACTTGCGGTAATTACCAATTATGCTTTTTCCTTTATAATCAAACTGATATTATTAACGAACGTCTAATATTTACACATGGTTCGTAACAGAACAAACTTTTGTGTTATATTTTGTGTAACTTAACATGTAACACATGCAGCATGTGTATTGATGTTAATATTTGTGTTTGTGTATTGATCAACACAGGAAGTTGTTGGGCGTTTTCGACTACTGCAGCAGTAGAAGGTATAAACAAGATCGTAACAGGAGAACTCATATCTCTATCAGAACAAGAACTTGTTGACTGCGACAAATCCTACAATCAAGGTTGCAACGGCGGTTTAATGGACTACGCTTTTCAATTCATCATGAAAAATGGTGGCTTAAACACTGAGAAAGATTATCCTTACCGTGGATTCGGCGGAAAATGCAATTCTTTCTTGGTATACACTCAAAAACAGAGTTGCTCTGTTTTCACTTTATTTTCAAGAATTGCAAAATCTGATTATTTTTCCTATCTCTTTGTGTTTTTGCAGAAGAATTCTAGAGTTGTGAGTATTGATGGGTACGAAGATGTTCCTACTAAAGACGAGACTGCGTTGAAGAAAGCTATTTCATACCAACCGGTTAGTGTAGCTATTGAAGCCGGTGGAAGAATTTTTCAACATTACCAATCGGTAAGCGAACCGACATTGATTTGTGTATTAAGTAACAAAACCGGGTTTTTGGATTTTTATTAACCTGATTGGTTTTGGTTGGCAGGGTATTTTTACCGGAAGTTGTGGTACAAATCTTGATCACGCGGTGGTTGCTGTCGGGTACGGATCAGAGAACGGTGTTGACTACTGGATTGTAAGGAACTCTTGGGGTCCACGTTGGGGTGAGGAAGGTTACATTAGAATGGAGAGAAACTTGGCAGCCTCCAAATCCGGTAAGTGTGGGATTGCGGTTGAAGCCTCGTACCCGGTTAAGTACAGCCCAAACCCGGTTCGTGGAAATACTATCAGCAGTGTTTGAAATCAAGACGCTCGATAAACATTTGGGATTCTTATAACTGAATTTAATCTCGTATTGTTATTATTGTTTGTATGTATAGTATTTCAACAACAATTTCAAAAATTAGTTGATTCATCATAAGGATATAAAATTTATAAATCCTTATGTCGATCAATTTCTTTTTTATTCAAAGAAAGATTGTTTGCTTGTTTTATGTATTAAGAGAAATATAATAAAATGATATATTTCTTAAGAGCCATTGGTTTTCACTCCTTCATCCAACTAACAACATAACAAAAGTCGGTTTCTTCTACTTCTCCTCAATCTTCTTCTCATCAATTTTCATTATGCACCTCAAAAACAACATTTGTTTTTCTTCTTGTTTTCACCTGCTCTAGATGTTAACTAAGTGATCTGATAAAATAAGGTTTAAGCCGCATGTTCATAAATTCATTTTAGTCATATCTAGAAATGTCGGTGAGAAATTTATAAAAAACTGCATGAACACTGAACACATCTATAGAAACTTGTGTGATATCTATACAAAAACAGATACGCTAAAGCCCAATAAAAGAATTTTGGGCCTATCACTTTCCTTATTGATGGCCCAAACAATTGGGTCACCTCTTCAAGCTTGTATCATGGATTCATGGTAAGTGAATCTATATGATTGTAAATCAGTGATTTCGAACGATTTGGGACTGTTATGTTATAAAGTGAAGGTTTTCATTTTGAACAATTAAAGAAATCTCGAGAAATTAAATAACCAAGAATACAGATATATGAAAACAATAAGTCGTACAACGTACATTAGTTTTCGAAGGGATTTACGTATCGTTTTCTTCTCTTCACGAGATAGAAAAAAAAAAGCAGAGGAGGGCTAGACTAATGTATTGTTTTGACTTTTAAGAGACAAAAATAGATTTTCAATTAAAATAAGTAAGAATGGAAAACTATAATTAATTAATTAAATGGAGTGACAAAAGCAAACTAAAAACCCCCAAACTCTCTAACGCAGAAAGAAGCGTCTTTGTCAGGCATGTTTCCAGCGTGGCGTAAACCAAGCGTGAGAGACACGTCACCAGTAGGGTTTGTCCCAAACCTTATAACGTTAACACCATCCATGTCAGCATCATCGAACCCACCTACACTTTGTTGACACGTGGCAACGGCGGAAAACGCGTCTGAGCCACCGTAACGAGAATTCAAGTCGTCAGAAACAGCGGCAGGAGCGGCGGCGTTGGAATAAGAGGAAGGGAGTAGAAGTGATGAAGCGTCGTTTTCGTAAGCATTAATGTTGGATCTTAGACGGTGGCCTGTCGCTACTGCTGCGTCTGCGTCTGATGCGTCTGGTGCGGTTGTCGTTGGAGTTTGTGAAGTGGTCCGAACGGCAGTGAAGTTGCTTTCATTGTTGTTGGATTTTGTGCTCTTGTCGTCGTTGCTGTTTTTTGTTTCTTGATCTTCTTCGTTCTCTTCTAATTCCTCTTCTCTTTCTCTTTCTTTTGATTCTTGTTGGTACATTTCTTCCACCATTGGTTTCCATAAACGAACCCTAGCATTTATGAACCAATTTGATACCTGAATAAAAGAGACAAAATTTTCACTAGTTGAATCATTATAATATCGAAATAAAATTGAGGGCTCTTTTTGTTTATTTGTCATTTGGTTATTTAATGTAGGGATACAAGAAATTGAGGGTTTCTTTGGGACAATTGAAAGCTGCAAACTTTGATGTACTTGAGGAAAAATGGACCCTTTTGCGTCTTTAATGTCGATCTCTTTCTCTCTCTCCTATGTTTTTGTATATATAAATATGCTATAATAATTTAAAGACGAATCCCAAGAAAAGCTAATGGTGAGTGGAAGGCAAAACACATGGTGTTCCTCTGTCATATCACAAACCAAACAAAGATAAGAAACAAAAACCATGCAATAGAGTCATCTCAGGCTACTAGTTAGTGTACTCGTACATGGTGTCAAATAATTTTGGCTTAGTCAAATTCGTTTTGAGTAACTACTAGTATTTATTATTTGATGTTTATAACAAGCATGTATATGTTTATGAAAATTATGAAATGGGTTTGGGTGATAAATTAATATTGTAGTTATATATATAACTGTGTACTATTGTGGAGTTTATTTATAAACATAGAATGATGGGTTTAAAACAAATCTTTAAAACACGCGGTTAAGAATTCGTAATCCAGACTGTGGTCATTTGATTGTCTGATTAAGAGTATACTCAGCTAACACAACTTGGTGAAGTAGAGGCATATGTATTTGATTCATGGAGATTTTAAATTTCATTATATCGTTGGCTATATGTATATATGTAGACTGACCTGATTTCTGGATAAACCAGTCTGTCGAGCCAATAGGTGTTTATCTGCATCACTTGGATACCTGAGAAAGAGACCAGAAAATGACATCACTCTCTATCTTTGCCCTAATAAACTCAATGTAATTTATTTTCTTTATCTTTTCACTATATACAATACAATCAAGTAGACGCAAGAAAAAGTACAGACTTTTTCCTAACAAGGGCGTGAGAATCTAACAGACAAAAGAAAAGTTGATGATTACATATCATCGATCCANTTTTTTTTTTTTTTACTTGGCTTTTTTTGTTTTGTTTTACTCTTAAAGCAATTTGTCAGAGAGGTGAAAATAGTACAAAAACACTACTCTTTTGCTTTATTTCCATTTTTTCGTTCACTCTCGTTAACAATAAAATAGCAAAATTCTAGAGACATAGTACTAAAGAAAGTAGAGGTGAAATAACGAGAAAATAAATACTTTTTCTCAGCTTTTTTCAAAATTCAGTTTCTCTATAATAATTAATAAATAACGAGAAAGAAAGAAAAAATTGACTTACGGGTGAAGGAAATGTTCGAAGAGCCAAGCTCTAAGTATATTGACGGAGCGTTCAGGCAAACCGCGTTGTGGCCGCCAAGCTTCTTGTTCCATCATACCCATTTGATGAAACGCACGTTGCTGACGCAAACTTTGCTCTAGCAAACGCAAACGCGGAGTTTCACCTTTTGTTAACCCGGAAGAAGAGATTCCCGCTGCATCTTTGTCCCCAAGAAGTTCGCAACTCTGCTTAAGCTGAGCCGCAACTGCATCTTTAAGGCATCTAAAATGTCTTGACATAGCTTTTTGAGCCAATGCGGTGTACGGTAATGCCGCACCGTGGCCCATTACTATGTCGAAAGAGTTCACAACCATCTGCATTTGCTCGCAGTAATGGTTGTACCGTCGGTCCACCTGCCAACGAAACAAAACTATACATTATACAATCCATAAATATCAATATTTGCCTTTTTCTTTTAATTAATGTTATTGTTAACTCGTGTGTGTTGTGTTATATGTTCACGTGATTATTATTTAGTGTAGATTTTATCACGGGAACCTATGCTTGTGTACGAGCATCATCTAATAAATAAACTAATGAGATTAATTAGTTACCTTTAAACGAGACAAAATAAGAAAATAAGATATTATATAGACAAATTATTGACCAGAGAATATACTTCAATGTTTGCGCAATCCTACCAACAGCACATTTTATCGTATCCTCGAGCATAAACTAAAATATTTATTTCTAGTGAGAAAAAAGCAAGGTCAACTAAAAAGTAGATAATTCAATTATGGGTAAACAAATAAGTAACGTCAAGGGTTAGCTTTAGGACGTAACTGGAGAGTAGCTTATATGGAGAAGGAAACGCCAATTACATAATTAATCGTAATTATTTAATGCATTTTCTTTGATTAATCGATTCCACCAAACGCTAAGCATCAAAATATTCAATATACTTTCTAATACGACCGTCACACGAGCAAAATGATTAAATTAATTTTAATTTTAAACAAATGATGGTAGGATTGCGCAATCAAACTCTACCAAAATAATCAAAAATAAGTAGTTAATCGAGAAAACAAAAGACCAATTCAGTCATATCAGGTTTCTTGTTTCTTTGTCATAACTCTTGGATCAATTTATGAATCTTATCGAAATGTCACGAAAACAATTTTACGTAAAATGTATGAACTAATATCACTGTAGAGTATAGACAAAGTCAAAATCAATATTAAAAGTTAATATGAACATACCTCTTCAAGCATGGTGAGTAGTTTCACTTTCCTTCTTTGATGCTCAATCCGATCAGACGCCGATAAAGGAGGATGCTCCTTGTTTGCTCCGGCCGACGAAGGAGAGCTGCCACCACCATCACCACCGCAAGTATTAGGGTTTGAGCTGTTCCCAAGTTTGTTCTTCTTCAAAAATCCTCTTCCAACACTACAAAACTCTTCCAACAACTCTTGCGCGGCCGTTGTGTACCTCGAGTTTCTTAAGATATTGACCGCTGCCATGGAAGAGGAAGAAGCAGCCGGAGATGATCGGAATTGGTTTAATACTTGATGGTGATGTTGAGAAGAATTAGCAAGAAGAGTCTTGAATTGATTGTATTGATGATGAGGTGATGCGTTAGAAGAATTGGCTCCGTAGTAAATGTTTCTATACTCTTCCGCTTTTGCTGCAGCCTCTAAAGACGATGAGAGAGATAAGGACAAGCCTTGTCCTCCGTGTCCTCCGCTGTTTTCCACGTGGACGGTCCCAATCTCCGTTTGGCTGTTGTGATGATGATGATGATGATCGGGAGAAGACTGCCACGTCGATATCTGCTGGTGATGCTGATGTGGAAGCTGATGCATAGACATATGATTAGTGTAGTTCTGATGGTGAGTTGTGTTGGTGGATGGACTTGGAAGTAACATGTGAAGAGTTGAAGAATTGTGGTGGCTCCTTGGGGAAGTTGTGGATGACGGAGACGGTGGTTGTTGCGGTGGCGGTGGATTCATCAAGAATAACTGCATGGCGGCTGCGGTGGCGGTGGCTGAATCCGTAGCATTCATAGCCGGAATATTCTGATGTTGCTCCTCAAGCAACTGCCTATTTGACCGGAAAGATTGGCCGAGGTCGAGATCTCTTCCTCCACCGCTGCTTCCGGGGAAATTAAACATTTCGGATAACATACCGGCTGATTCGTAGACCGGAATCCTACCTCCGGCGACTGAAGATTCCTCGTCCATCTCTACCCTTTGATGCTCTTGCTTCTGCTGAGTTGTTAAATTGGGAGAATCTGATCGGTCGAATCCATTAGAGAAGTTGAAGATACCTCCTTGGTGTTGATTATGATGATGATGATGATGATAATCTTGGGACATAGAATTATTGTGAAAAGTCTTCAAGAGAATTGTAGTATTAGGAGAAGTTTTAGTTATTCCCATATCAATACTTCAATCTTTTTCTTCATGATATATGTTAATATCGTTCCAGAGCTCTCTCTCTCGGATCCTGTAATGATTCAGACAAAGAATTTAAAACATATGTAAGTCAGAAACTAGGTCTTACGCTGTTTTTTTGTCCATCTATCTACATCACCTATATAACTGATGATGAACAAAGACATAGAGATATATATATGTAGGTATCTATATATATGTATGTATGCAAAGAGAGAGCATAAGAAGATAATACCTTTGGAGTTTGTTGCAGAGAAGATAATTGAGCTTAGGTATCGTTTTCTCTCTCTCTTTCTCGCTTTCTTTTTCTGGACTCTCCTTTTCTTTCTTACTAAGAGTTTATTCAGAATTCACAAATATTATAAAAGATATATATATCGGAAAGAAAAATATGCGAGAGAGAGGTCACTCTTCTTTCTTCTTCGTCACCCTTTTTAGCCCACCAATCTTCTTTATTAGTTGGTTTCCTATATATATATAAAGCTGCTCGTGCAAAAAAAAAATCGGTGATTTTTTAAACTATGGTTTCTTATGAAAGATTTAGTTGAAAAGGTTAATAGTAGGATTGAAGGATAGAAATTTCTAAGATGCGTCTTTTTTTCACGTAAATGTCTTCTGCCATTAACAATTTGAAGATGTTTATTTTCGTAATTTTTTTTTT
>Ga0041059_1001952_pt1 | contig 15891 bp, 9 predicted proteins | sample AraColnosormetaG_FD_56232 | JGI IMG/M metagenome (GOLD analysis project Ga0041059, IMG submission 56232) | Arabidopsis roots microbial communities from North Carolina, USA - Col MF nosort | ecosystem: Host-associated > Plants > Roots > Unclassified | place: USA: North Carolina | collected 2013-09-02
TTTTTTTTTTTTTTTACGGCTGGCTATATATCTAATTAATCATATAGTTTTTAACACTCGTGTAGCTTGTTGGTTGGTGTATTGCATATTTTAAATAATTGATTTCTGTTTGTTTTTTGTTTGGATCAACGAAAATAGACAACATATAAATGCGAGTCTATTTTCCATGTATTAATATGTCTATTTTTATTTCATGTATTAATATGTCTATTTTTATTTCATGTATTAATATGTCTATTTTCTTTGGAAATAATAGACATAGAAAATAGACATATTAATGGACCAGGCCCAATAAAGCTTTTTCGTCGGCCTAAGTAAATATTATGCCAGCTTTTTAGTTAATAAGCCTACGTGATGATTTTATTTAAATTTCAACGGTGCTGATCAGTTATAGAAAAACGAGTAAGGCCCTTTTACGGCCCAATATACACAGCTGTCTTTTCGTCTTCCCAAGTTCCCCACTAACCAGACTCCAACATGGTGACCGGAGAAGAATGTCTCGATTTCAAATTTTCTTAAGGAAAAGTTTCAAAATTTAAGGCGGCAGTTTCGCGAAATCAATGGGCTTTTCTTTTTCTATTTTCATTATGGAAAATTTCGCGCTAACTCACTTCTAGGGTTTGTAAAATTCATCTTCCTTATTTCTACGTTTTAGCCAATTGATGCTTCGCTTTCATATTCTTACTTACATTTCTCTTTCTATGGTATGTCTGATAGCGATTTTGTATCAGTGATGTTGAATCTAAGTGTATGACATTGCTAGTTTTTGATTGATTGTTGAAATCTCTAGGCTTGTCTTTAGTAATTGATCGATTTGAGGGTTTTAAGGAGAAAATGGTTTAGGGTTTATTGATTCTGTATTTTTGTGTAACGCAGCTCTTATGGATGACCATGGTGGTTCTGATTTGAGCCTCGAGGATCTCATGGATGAGTATTCTTCTCGACCCGCACAAATAGCTGAATGGTTATGGTGTATTGAATATGTAGCCAAATTTGTCAAGGATCTAAGCTGCTTACTCGGTAACTCCCGAAACTCCTCTTACGGTTTTTGTGTATTTTGAGAGCAAGTGTTAATATGAAGTTCCTTGTTTCAGATTTGATGAACATTGGTTATCAGTACTCTGATGACTATGGGAAGAGGATTAATGAAGTCCTGTCTCTTAGAGTCTTGGAGTTCATGTTTGATCCAAGCATGAGCGATGCTAACGGTGTTGGTGTTGCTTCTGCTTTAGAGGAAAAAGTGGAGTTTGATTTATCTTTGAGTAACGCTGATGTTCTCAGAGGAATTCTGAAAGAGGTATGAGCAAGCAAACTCTAGTAACTTGACTAGTAGTAGTAGTAGTAGTAGTATTAGGATGTATAAAGTTCTAATTATAGTCGTTTGTTCTCAAATGTTAGATTCCAGTAGCAGAACTACGAGTGGGCATGCCAGAGCTATCAAAGTTCAATGTTCTACCATTTATTGCTCACAAGAACTTGTGTTTGCCACAATGTGCACTAGAGAAGGTAACGATTACTTATACTTTCTTTTCCTTTGTTTCATGCTAAAGATGCATAATCAAGTGATTGAAATAACAATGCGCAATGCTTTTTTTTTGTTTGGATTGTGTAGCTGAGAGATGTGAGTTTAATGGAGAATCAGACTAGTGCAACTCCTTTCATGGAAACAAATGACCCTGTTTTTAGAGATGATAGATCAGTGCACATGGATTTATGCGAGGAGGAGCCGGTAGATGAACAGCAATTACATATTGGTAACGCGAAGGAACCCACTGATGAGCAACATGTGCATATTGGTAACGAGAAGGAATCCATTGATGAGCAACAAGTGCATATTGGTTTGGAACTAAACAGAAACGAGAAGGATAAAGTAATTGCCATCGACGATGAAGATGAGCCAATGCACACCAATGAAAAAGGTGAAGTAGTTGTGATTAATGACGATACTGAGAGTGATCAAGGCACAACCAGTGATGGGACCTTTTCTCCAAGGCACAACGGTAATACTACCGATGAGACCACCTTTTCTCCAAGCTCTAGAAGATCTCCAGAGGATGCACATGTAAAATGTACAAAAGATGGAACCTGGTTAATCAGTGGGAGCGATGATGAGTCAGATAAAGATCCACCCTCGATCAAGAAAAATCCAAACACTTACTTGAACCTTCTTCCTTCGAGCTCCCGAACAAGACCGGAGAATGTATGCTGGAAGTGTGAGAAAGAAGGAACGTTATTGATTTGTAGCAGAAGCGAGTGTGCAGCAAAAGTTCACAAGGAGTGTTTGAATTGTCCGGTTAACGTTGATGAATACGGGAACTTTCTCTGCCCTCTGTGCTGGTATGACCGACTCGCAATGGAGTATCATGAATCTCAGAAGTTGATTAGCTGCGCAAAGAGAAGATTGGTGAAGTGTTTCCCGGTGCTTTCCATAAGAAGCAAGAGACTCAAGTGATGAAATCCCTGCTGCAACTTCACTGTATTTAATCTCTTCTATTAGATATGGAATTGTAGAATCAAGTAAGTGCTTTTGTGTAGTTTGAATCTCGTGTTCTTGGTATATTTTGGGTAGTAGACAAGTTAGGGAAGAGAAGTGAAGCAATAAAGTCATGTGTTGATGAAAGTTAAGGATGTGCTAAATGACTGTATGTTCATAGATTGTTCTTTTATTTGTATAAATTAACTAACTTAGTCGAAATTTTATTCTATTCAATTTCATTAGAGAACAAAGATGCTTTTGATTAAAATTGAACCCAAACCAAAGTTAAAACTATTAGACATTTTCCTATGTCCTATAAAAAAAAAAAAAATACTAGATAGAAACCCAAATTATATAAACACATCTGAAATATATATGTTGGAGTTGTTAATATTTACATTCACCTAAAATCTATCATTTTATATACTAAATATGAAGTTGTTCTTTTTAAAATAAAATAAAATGAAGTATCTAATTGTGGTCACACCATCTTGAATCAAGAGACCAATAAATGAAGTAAACTTAAGATTGATAGTTGGAGACTTAAGGAAAAGTAGAAAAATAAGTAAAAATTGTTTTATCTTTGAAAAAAGAAGAAAGTGGATAGTACGAAAGGTCGTTATCGGAAGATCAATAATAGGGTTTGGGGCTCCAAAACTGGCAAACTAGTAACTCATCAAAAATGGAACTGTCCCATTGATGCAACAGTTCTATTCCTATTTACGATCTTCTCACTGTTCCCTCTTCTGATTCCTTTTTTGTCCACCTTCCTTGCTCTCTCTGCTCCTCCAACATTATCTTCCAATGTATATATCATCTTAATATTACTAGCTAGTGTTTTAAGATCAACCCACTAATTCCCAAATCAAAACTCATCAGATTGCTAGATTAACACAAATTTTGATTATGCGATTGTGTTATTGTTTCAATAAAACAATACCAAATAAATAATCAATGTATATACGTGTAGATTTGAGATTATTCTACATTTGTTGTTGTTAGCTTATGTTATGTAAATGGATACATATAATTTGCAATATTTAGGAGATAGAAAGGATGGAAACGAAAAAGGCAAAAATTGAAGGCAATGAAACTTGTGCGTAATTCTATTTATCGACAGTCTGACTCAAAGTGCTTTCGTAAGCAATGATACAATGCTTCACTCTTTTCTTCTTAATTCCACTGTTCCTCCTCTCTTCTCCTTTCACTTCATCTCTATCTCCTTTTGCTTATTTCTCATCCTTTTTCATCTCCTTAACTTTTACTTATTCTGTATCACATTTATTGTGTTTTTATGTGTAAATCAATGACAATTGATTATGAGACAAATTCATTTCTAATAGATTATAAAACCCATAAATTTGTTTTTATTTAGCTGAATATTGTTAGCATCTTAATTAATAGTTATGAAATATGATACGTGACATGTCGACCAGAGTTTGACCAATGACTAATGTTATCGTATGATTCAATTATTTTTTGTACAGTAATGTCTCGTAGACCGACAACAAGACCAGAAAGTAATCTTAAAACCCTAGCTTCACACTTAGATATGTTTCTATACATGTGTGTATATATACACACATACTTGTAGAGCATGTGAGACAGTGAAATTTACTAGTGTTAAACATGGATGTGAAGAAAGATGAGAACAGTATCTTAGAAAACATGAAACAAGAGATTAATCATAGTCTAAAAGAAGAAGCACAAGAAGAAGAAGAGATTCTAAAGAAGAGAATCTCAAGCCACCCTTTGTATGGGCTTCTTCTTCACTCACATCTCAATTGTTTAAAGGTACCCCTCTTAATGCTTCCCTCTCTCTCTTTTTTATTAAAGTGATGTATGAGTATAAATGTTTATCTCTTATGTATTTGGACCCAACCACGACCAGGTGTGTTCCGGCGACTTTGACTCACCGGAGATCATGAACACGGCTGATGATCTTGCCCTATCCAAACTCTCTCTCCACCCTGACTCTTCCTCCGAAGCTACCTCTTCAGAACTTGATCAATTCATGGTTCTTTTTTTTTTTTCTCCCTGCCAAAACATATTTACACAACAAAAAACAACTTTTCACGTTCTTTTATTTTTTCCTTTNCAAATTAATTTGACTTTCAAGTATTCTAAGTTTATTTTGCCAAGAAAAAAACAGTAGCACTTATACTTGTAAATTGATTCACATAATAGGAAGCGTATTGCTCGACTCTACGGGAGCTCAAGGAAGCAATGGAGAAGCCTCTTACCGAAACGCATCGTTTTGTGGATGCGGTGTACACTCAGCTAAACGACATCGTTATGTCATCACCCCCTTAAAAAAGGGTAACATGAACAACTGTTCGGTGCTACTATGTCAATGCATTTTGCCAAATTACTACTCAGTCTACTCACGATTTATTGTACTGCGTTTACGTAACGCGTTTGTATGATCGTTTATTGGTAACCGTAATTTATGGCATGCCCTCCTGCTTTTTTATTTAAGAAAAATAAAACTAATTATATTGTAAATATTGCATTGATCATTTAGTCACACTCTTTAGAAAACAACAGTAAAATTTAAATATAAAAACAACACTAGCTTCCATGATTATTTTTCATAACCATTTATAATTGCGTCATCTTGTAAGTTGTAACGCATTGCCTTTCTTACTATGTAACGGTTGTTGCATATTTTTGTGTACATAAATTTATACACAAAGATAAAAAGTGACTAAGCTTAAAATATCCTTGAAAAAGCCTTTGGGTCATTAACATGGTGTAAGACTACAGGCGCATTCAGCAATTGGAGTTCCGATTCTATTACAGTAAGAGGGAACAGAACCGTAATAATCGCGACACATTTGTTCGCATTTGTTAGCATCGCATGGAACCATTGGCCAGAAAACGGGGCAAGTTTGTTCCATCATTCTCGTCTCTCTCGCACCTTTAAACAAACATCAGAAAATTTGTGACATTAATTAACAGGATTTGGCTTCTTATAAAGATAAGATTAAAACTACTATTTAAAAGATAATCTGTACCTGAGGCTGAAACGATGAAGATGGTCATGATAAGAACAGCGAAATTTATGAGGTTTCTCATGGTTTTATGTTTTTTTTTTTCTTAACAAAGACGTAAACTTGAATCGTTTTATATGCGAAATTGACAGAGAAAACCGGAAAAGATAGGATCTCCTTTTCTTTCTTTCTTTTAGTGAAATAGATGATAAACTTGTTTCTGCTAAAAGAGGTGTTTATTTTGGAAATTATGAATTTTCTGGTCAATGTGATCTTAGAATTTTAAATAGGCTGGATTTTGTGACCTGATTCCGTGTCTTATATCTGTATTTACTATATTTAGATGATTCTCTGATAACTGATGTTTTAAAAAGAAGATAATTTTGATAAAGAAGTGATTACGAACTTTCCAACATTAAAAGTTTAGAGTTTATTTGATTTTATATCTAATCTTGGTTTATATGTTTTTGATGGGGTTTACTAATTATATTATACCATTCAAGTTGAAATATATACAAGTTTTTTTTGTTTTATCCCTAAATTCTCTAATGTGATATATATAATATATAATTTGGATCGGATTCAACCAAACCATGAACGAGATTTACATTTTGCCGTTTTCCGAAATGTTTTGGGCTTCGTAAAGAACTAAAGGTGATATTTAGATATTGGGTATACTATTTGTTGTATTGGGCTTAAAAGTTTACTTTTTTGGCCCAAAATTAATCAACTAAAATAAGATCACCAATGGAAAAAGAAACAAAAAAACCAGTAAAACATATGCAGAAAATGTAAATTTACAGGGCCTAATATAATCTGCTTGACCATGCCATTGCGACATAACAAATGTTACACAAGTAGTGTACCTATAAAGTAGTGTACCTATAATATATTAACAGTGATCAATTTCAGTGTATAAAAAAAGTCTTCTTAAATCATCTTTTAATTCCAACAATATGACATTCACAAACTTATCTATGATTTTTTTAAAAAAAAATTCACACGTGTGCTCAATTTATGTTTCTTTTAGTTCTTCCACGTGATTTGATGCAAGAAAAATGATTAGACTGTATGTTAAAAAGCATACTAGAGAAATTAATTATAAAACATCAATCAGTTGAAGTAATTATCAAAACCGCATGCTTTTTTAGCTAAATCTGTGATTGTACTGACGCAGATGCATAAATTCAAACGCAAACGCTGATCTCTACATTAGCCAAACAAGAATAGCGTCCAAATTTACGACTGGTTTCACGTGCACCAAACCGTAGGGTATAATATCTCTCTCTCACTCTCCAACATCCCCACTCTTCCCAAGAAACTTCTATAACTGCATCAGCCCACTCTCTAGTCTCTGACTAACGAACTTCCATTTTCAAAATTCGAATTTCTAATTTCTAGTTTCAAGCTTTCGTACGGAGAAAAAATGAAGGAGATCGCGATGAGGAATTCAAAGCGCAAGCCTGAGCCGACGCCGTTCGCCGGGAAGAAGCTCCGGTCGACGCGATTACGCCGGAAGAGAGCACAGATCTCTCCCGTTCTTGTTCAATCACCTCTCTGGAGCAAACAAATCGGAGTCTCTGCTGCTTCTGTCGATTCCTGCTCCGATTTGCTAGCTGATGACAACGTTTCCTGTGGTTCGAGCAGAGTCGAGAAGAGCTCGAATCCGAAGAAGACTCTAATTGAAGAGGTAGAAGTTTCTAAACCTGGTTATAATGTGAAGGAGACGATTGGTGATTCGAAATTTCGAAGGATTACGAGGTCTTACTCTAAGCTACACAAGGAGAAGGAGGGAGATGAGATCGAAGTAAGCGAATCGTCTTGTGTTGATTCGAATTCTGGTGCTGGATTAAGGAGATTGAATGTGAAGGGAAATAAAATTAACGACAACGATGAGATCTCTTTCTCACGATCCGATGTGACCTTCGCCGGACATGTCTCCAACAGCCGGAGTTTGAATTTCGAATCGGAGAATAAGGAGAGCGACGTCGTTTCTGTCATATCTGGAGTTGAGTACTGTTCCAAGTTCGGGAGCGTTACCGGAGGAGCTGATAACGAAGAAATTGAAATCTCCAAGCCGAGCAGCTTCGTGGAAGCTGATTCCTCTCTTGGATCGGCCAAGGAATTGAAGCCGGAGCTTGAGATAGTCGGATGCGTCTCTGATCTCGCTTGCTCTGAGAAATTCTCGGAAGAGGTTTCGGATTCTCTCGATGATGAGTCATCTGAGCAACGTTCAGAGATATATTCACAGTATTCCGACTTCGATTACTCGGATTACACTCCGTCCATCTTCTTCGACTCTGGCAGCGAATTCTCTGAGAAATCTTCCTCTGATTCTCCTATTTCACATTCTCGCTCTCTGTACCTCCAGTTCAAGGAACAGTTCTGTAGATCCACGATTCCCAACGATTTTGGATCTTCTTGCGAGGAAGAAATTCACTCTGAAGTAAGTGGTATAATGATTTCATATCTCTTGGAATAATTGCTAGTGGTTAGAGATTGAAGATGTATGTGGTTATATGGTTGAAATTTCATTCGATTACTAGTCTATTTTTGATATGAGACTTGTTCTGCTCTGTGTTTGATTCTGAAATTTTGTTCTGGAATGAATCTTAAGTATACATTTTCGTTTTAGTTGCTAAGGTTTGATGATGAGGAGGTGGAAGAGAGCTATCTAAGGCTGAGGGAAAGAGAAAGAAGTCATGCATATATGCGGGACTGTGCTAAGGCATACTGCTCCAGGATGGACAATACTGGTCTCATCCCTCGTCTACGCTCCATCATGGTTCAATGGATTGTAAAGGTGAATTTTAACTTTCTGTTCAAATGCATTTAGTTACATATACATTGATCTCTGAATGTTGAAGCTCAGAAATATGTATCAGTAGCAGAAGATTATGAAGTAAATGAATATTTGGAGATCCTGTTCCTGGTTTTAAGAATGTTTTAGCCTAAGGAAATCTATAGCTTACTTTGGAATCTTTTAAGGTTTATGTATCAGTCAGCTATGATATTCTTTGTTGCTGATTGTCTGCTCCCTGATTACAAGCAGCAATGTTCTGACATGGGGCTTCAGCAAGAGACATTGTTTCTAGGAGTTGGTCTGTTGGATCGATTCCTGAGCAAAGGATCATTCAAAAGCGAAAGGACTCTAATACTAGTCGGGATTGCGAGTCTTACTCTGGCCACCAGAATTGAAGAAAATCAACCTTACAACAGGTACCAACCATATTCCATCTTCATGATTCTGACTTCCAATGTTCATTAGAAAAGTGTTCTGAGTAGGAAAAAGATTAGGACCATTACAAGAAACTGAGTATTACGCTTAACCAAATCAAGGACTAATAATGGTCTAATACAAACCCTTATGGTTCAATGAATTGGCATTTCATGTGGGTATCGAATATTGGATTATGTTTCTCAAAAACACTCTTTACTGGAAAGAACCTTCCACAATACACAGGAATAGTTCAATTTTCTTCAACTGCTCACCTGATACTTGCTCTTTTTAACTAGCATCCGGAAAAGGAACTTCACCATTCAGAACCTAAGATATAGCCGGCATGAAGTGGTGGCAATGGAGTGGCTGGTTCAAGAAGTCCTCAACTTCAAATGCTTCACACCCACAATCTTCAACTTCTTGTGGTAAAACCTCTCTGACTATATATTTTCATGTTCCAAGACACATTATCCACACAGAAAGATACATATGACTATCATTTATACATGTCAGGTTCTACTTAAAAGCTGCTCGAGCCAATCCAGAAGTTGAAAGGAAAGCCAAATCCTTGGCTGTTACCTCACTATCCGACCAAACTCAACTCTGTTTTTGGCCCTCAACTGTAGCAGCTGCACTCGTGGTTCTCGCCTGCATCGAACACAACAAAATCTCTGCATACCAACGAGTCATAAAGGTATCATCAGTCCCTTCAATAACACTTTAATACCTTTTAGTATCGAGAATATACAAGAATCTTCACAATCCCAAAACCTCTCTTTCTCTCCAGGTCCATGTTAGAACAACAGATAACGAGTTGCCTGAATGCGTTAAGGTGTTTTCAGTAACACTCTCATTATATACAAATCTCATTTTTACCACTAAACGTAAGGTAAGTGACTGTTTTCACATTTTTGTTCCCTATACAACAGAGTCTGGACTGGTTGCTTGGGCAGTAAGCAATCAAAAAGAACAAAAACCCTAAAACCAGGACACAGTATACTCCGATACCAACACACAGGTTATCATTACTATTTACAAAAACAAACACAAGGTAAGTAATAAGAACTCCTCTACAGATTTATATACTTAATCGAGCTGGACTTAATTAGCTCTTAGTATACCAATTATTAGTGCCACCATTTGTGTCGCTCATACACATTTATTTCTTATTTTCCCTAATTCATTAGACTCTCATATTCTTAAAAAGAATATTTCCTTGTTTGATATTTCCTCTTTATTACGTATGAAAGGTTTTCAATTTTTCTAATCTTCACTGTTTCTGATCTCAAATATGAAAAAGCTTATCAAATCCAGCTTAAAAAGAGAGTGTAGTCGAATTTAACTAAAGATTTAAAAATGGTAATGTTTTTCTTCACACACGCTATAGGATGCATTCTCGACGGTAATCAAATTAAACAGTTTGTAAAATGGTTAAAGCAAAACATGCTTGTAAACTAGAGATTTTTTTTTCGATCAAAAATTAGAGATTTATGTATGTAACAATTATAGAATAAATACTAGCATATATGTATGTACGTACATAAAAGTCAGTCTAATTCTCTAATAAATATGGTAATCTTATGTGTTATAAACTTATAATCTTATGTGTTATAAAATCTCAATTTTAATTTTCTAACATTACGGTTGGGATTAAACCTTTCAACCCATTCGTTTAAGTAACCAGTACATTCATGATACATCAAACAATTAAAATAAAATAAAACTATATACGTAAAACTTAAAGCCCAAGTAGTTGAAATGTCAGCTTTACGGCTATGTGAGAGTGGGAGTGTCGTTCTACTGAAGGTTGATCATGAAGAATGTATTTCAGTTAGGAATATCATATGACCATGAGTCCATGATATGATCCTAGATGGATAGTGCTAGTGTGGGGGTAGAGAAGGAAGTGAGAAATAAGAAGAAATAGAGATAGTGGTTATGGGCCCTTTAGCGTGAATCTAATTTACGTGAGAGTTGAGACCACTCGTAAGTACGAGACTACCATAGCTTAGATAATGGGCCTTCACTTAAAACAATATTATAAAAGACCGTATCTTAAGTGGAGCTTAGTTACATTTACTGAATCCATTAAGAAAATCCTAAACCATAAATTCAGTTTGTGCAAATAAATATACGATTATTTGCATACAATTGCATATCCTATAATTAATAACATTGTTAAAAAAAAGTCAACGGCTGTGTGCGACACTGCCAAAAATATGCCAAATGCTTACAAAACAAAGGTAAGAAGAATATGACAAGTTGGGCATCAATAATACGTTACGTGTTGACTTTTCAAATTTTAAATTATATACTTTTAATATATATTCGGACCTGGTCCATTTATATTCTTGAAACGTAAATCACTTCACAGGATTGTATTATCGATTTAGTTCTTATAAATACAATTAAACAATATCTTAATCAGTAGCCCATCAAATTTAGGTTATTTTTACTTATGTTTCTATATATCTCAATAATATTATGTAATCATTTTTCTTTAAACGTGGTAAGTTCAGTCGATGGGAATATATGCTTTGATTTGAGTACAAAGACGAGACTTATTTGTCATCCCAAATTTCATTATGTCCGAGAAAAAACAAAAACTTGTACTGTATTTTAAAGCATCGAAGCATGACGAAAAACCGCGTCTAGTGACTCGTGTGAACACTTTGAACCCCCCAAAAAAAAAAACCCGTTAGATATATTATTATGCTCGAACTTGCCGAATTTTTAATGACAAAAGTACCCTCAAAAATCTCACGTTATTACACTTTTGCCATTGAGACGACCAAACTTTTTCCCACCGTTTTACCAATCTCTCTCTCTCTCTCTCCGCATCGTAATATCCACTCTCCGTCTCTATCTCTATCTCTCATTCTCTCTCATCCAACGCTATGATCGGAGAGAAAGATCTCGCCGGAGATGGAGAGTGTTCTCGAACCAAAACATCAAAGCCTCGATTCTCTAATCTAAACAACCAAACTCATCAAGACGACAAAACCGGTCAGTATCATCAGAAAGGCGTCGACTTTCTCAACGTCCGGTCCAACAATCTCGATGGTGGGTTTTCTTCAAAATCATCACCCAGATCAGGAAACGAGCTCACTCTTAGCTATCTCTGTGAAAACTCCGGTAAACTCGCTGAAAGTCTTGGTCAAAAGGGGAAAGAAGTAGTCACCTTTTCTGAGAATTCAAGCTACGATGATAAATGGGTCGAGAGAGATTTCTTCAATTTGAGAGAAATGAATCCTAATTCTTCTAAACGTAAGGCTCACGAAGAAGAAGAAGAAGCTGAAGAAGAAGAAGATAAGAAAAGTAACAAAATCGAAACCCTAAATCTCTCTTTAGCTTTACCTGATGTATCTCTGTCTTTAACGGCGTCAAACGCCGTGAAAAGGCCGAGAGTGGTGACGAGCGAGAGAACAACGACGTCGTTTTCAAACGATTTCACGGCGACGGCGCCGTCGATGTCTTACTCTTACTCTCATCCTTTCTCTCACAACATTAGCTGCTCGATGACTCGAAACTCCACAGATTTCGATTGCTCCGTTGGTAAAGACGATCACATCTGGTGCGCCGGCGAAGGAACCAACGGATCTGTTCATAGCCGATTCAGACCAATCGGTGACGGCGGCGTAGCGCTCGCGAACAATCCAGTTTCCGGTAAACCTTCAAGCTCTGCTGATTACTCTTTCTTTCCCTCGGAGTTACCGGCTCGGCCGGGGAATGAAGTCACGATCTCCGGCGATTCGAGGAAGAAAGTAGCTAACTTGGAAGATAACGATGCGGTTAGATCGGAGAGGGTGTTATACGACATCGTTTCGAAATCGATTTCTTCTGTGGCTTTGATTATTCAAGGGATGGCTGATGAAACTCTAGAATCAGCTAAAGAGTATCTAAGGAACTTGATTGATTCACCGGAGAAGAAGGAGAAGCTGGTGAATCTTCAGAACCAGATTGATAAAAGGTCTGATCTTAGTAAGGAGACGTTATCGAAATGTGTTAAAGATCAGCTTGATATCTTGGTAGCTGTAAGAACAGGGCTTAAGTATTTCCTCTCTGGTAAGATCAGAATCCCTATGAACGAATTGGTAGAGATCTTTCTCTTCTTGAGATGTAGGAATGTGAATTGTAAGAGTCTCTTGCCTGTTGATGATTGTGAATGCAAGATCTGTTCCAACAACAAAGGCTTTTGTAGCTCTTGTATGTGTCCTGTTTGTTTGAGATTTGATTCAGCTAGCAATACTTGTAGTTGGGTTGGTTGTGATGTGTGTTCGCATTGGTGTCATGCTGCTTGTGGGATTCAGAAGAATTTGATCAAACCGGGACATAGTTTGAAAGGTCAGAGAGGTACTACTGAGATGATGTTTCATTGCATTGGATGTGCTCATAAGTCAGAGATGTTTGGATTCGTTAAGGATGTTTTTGTGTGTTGCGCTAAGAATTGGGGACTTGAGACTTTGATCAAGGAGCTTGATTGTGTTAGAAAGGTTTTCCGAGGAAGTGATGATGCAAAAGGCAAAGCATTGCATCTTAAAGCCAATGAAATGGTTAAGAAGCTAGAGAGTAAACAGATTTCCCCTCTTGATGCTTCTAACTTCATCATTCAGTTCTTCAACTGTAAGTTCCTAATTTCTACTTGTATAAGATTCTATAGATTGAAGTTTGATTATATCCTTCTCTTATCACAATTTCTTGCAGATGCTGAGTCAATACCAGAAATTCCCGACCCACCGAGAGAGCTAACCGTTGCAGCGGAAACGAGCTACAGAAAAGACGAGGCATCTGTGACGCCTTCAACATCAAAGGATCAAAAGAAGAAGAGCTTTGCGTTAACAGATGCAATGATGAACAGTTTTGATAGTTTAGAGAGCATGGTGAGAATCAAGGAGGCTGAAACAAGAATGTTCCAGAAGAAAGCAGACGAGGCCAGAATAGAGGCAGAGAGTTTCAAGAGAATGATAGAAATGAAGACGGAGAAGATGGAGGAGGAGTACACAGAGAAACTAGCGCGTCTGTGTCTGCAGGAGACGGAGGAGAGAAGGAGGAATAAGCTGGAGGAGCTCAAGAAGCTTGAGAATTCGCACTGCGATTACAGGAACATGAAGCTGAGAATGGAGGCTGAGATTGCTGGATTGTTGAAGAGAATGGAAGTTACAAGACAACAATTGGTATGAAGGAATCCGAAAAACAGAGCCTTTCAATTATCCATTTCTCTGCACTCTGCTCCTTGTTTCGTTTTGTGGGAAATACAAAATTAGTGATAAGTGTTTTATATGTTTCTCTGGAAATTGTCTTCTAAATCTTTTTTTTAATCTATAACTTCCGTTTTTGATTATATTTATAACTATATATATTTTATATGATTATATAATACATGTATTTTGTATAAAGTAAATCATTTGTACTGCCGTACATATTTTGGTTTTAAAGGTTAATCATAAAAAAGAATATGAAAATGAAAGTACAACTAGTAGATAAGAATTTAAATTTGGATAGAAAATTTAGTTTTTAGATAACTTAAATATTTCTCATTACTCATTAAGTGACTATTTGTAGACTTTATTTTAAGTCCAAACTTATAAGTTTCAGATAAATATAGCCACACATATAAACAAAGTTTATCATTCTTTTTTGCAAAAAAATATTCACTTATACAGTTCTATTTCACCAAAATATATACCACTCAAAACATCTTTCCTGTTAAATAATACCACAAAAACATTAAAAATATTATACTGAGAAAGAGTATAAAGCTAAGTGAATGGGATTTAAATGTAATTTTCTGGACCGTTTAAGTTGCTTTCTGACCTGTAAATTTACCACTACAATTAACATATGCAAATTATCACTTTAAGACTTTAAGTAAGCATCAAAGATCAAACACAAAAGAAGATAAATAATATCCAAAATTAAATTTAAATATCAAATAATCACTCTCGTGATCAATTAGATATCACACGAATTACATCTACACACGCAAACAAACAAACAAGAATTCGTAGAATTATAAAATAATAAAGCAAGATTTAAAGGTGAGACTAATATAGTACTCCGGTCAGTTGTAACGGCCAAGGGCGACGGAGAAGTCGACGGAAACGCCAAAGAGTAGAATGGCTAACCCGAGGAAGTTAATTAGACGTGACTCAGCGTTTGTGCTCTGACCAAGCATCGTAGCTCTCTGCATGAGTCCGGTCAGTGCTGCGACAATACCCATATAAAGTAGAGCCCGACCACCTAAGACGTGCCACGGCATCATCCTCGTCCTTGTTCCCGACGATGATTGCGGCGCTAAGAATGTGAACGCACCGAATAGCCACTGTGAAATTTATACGCAAGCACCATAAGGTTCAGTTATTTTTATGCAAGTTTTTTTTTCCATTTTTATGAAAGTTTAGGTAACGTTAAAGTAGTATTTATGAAGTATAGTAGTTTAATAACCTGGACGCCGAGGAGGATGAAAGTGGTGAGACCGATCCAGGAGTGAAGAGAGACCATGTCTTTTAGGTTTACTTTGTCGTGGAATCTAAAGGCGGCGCAGATTCCGACAATACCTAGAACTAAGCCTATTAAGTGAAGCCCACCGTGAACCATTTTCTGAACTTGGTGCGACGCGTACGCCGTTTTGTAAGTCATCATTGCTTCATCCCATAATCAACCAATCATTGTCAAAAACATTTAAAAAACACACACATGCAAAATCACGAATGTAACTTTTGTTCTGCAGAAAATCACGTGTGTCCAGATTTATTAATTCGAGGGGAAAAAATCAATATATCGATAGCAAAATTATTCTATGAATAACACTATGCCAAAAGAAAACACATTTCAGTATATGGACGAGTTCTAACGAATTTGAACGGGCTATATAATTTGGGGGCAAATTTCAACTAAACTTAACTGGTTCTATACTCGAATCAACCGTATGCAAAATTAATCTCTATTCGGGAAGTTTTTTAATTGTTATTTTCTTAGATCGTCAAGAAATTACCTTGGCCCACGAGGAAGAGAAATCCACAGTACATGAGAAATGGGTGCACCTATATAATTAATTAGCAAAAGATATTCATTACAGTTAATAGGTAAAGGATTTAATTATTTCATGCATGTATACATACATTTTTAGATCAAAGGTTCACGTGTATAGTTTTTTTTTTTTTTAATTTGTTCACATGTATACATACTAACATATAAAAAGT
>Ga0041059_1001953_pt1 | contig 15891 bp, 8 predicted proteins | sample AraColnosormetaG_FD_56232 | JGI IMG/M metagenome (GOLD analysis project Ga0041059, IMG submission 56232) | Arabidopsis roots microbial communities from North Carolina, USA - Col MF nosort | ecosystem: Host-associated > Plants > Roots > Unclassified | place: USA: North Carolina | collected 2013-09-02
TTTTTTTTTTTTTTTTTCAAATAATAATTTTTATATTTATTTATCTACAGGAGGAGAATATGGAGATGAAGAGGCGTAAATTGGAATTGGGAGAAGAATACAAGTGGACCGATTATATGTCTCTCTCTTTTACTCAAAATGTAAGTCGTAGTTATGTAATTTAAACCTACCAATTGCTTTATATATATATATATATATATATATATATACTAGCTAGTTATTGAAAGGGATTAGTTACAATATACTAGCTAATTTATTTTTGTTTTTGTAATCACACAACAGGTGATAAACGAAACGCTTAGAATGGCTAACATTATTAACGGGGTGTGGAGGAAAGCTCTCAAGGATGTAGAAATTAAAGGTAAATTTCTTAACTATAAATTGATTTTCCTTGTGATGAAACTATATAATTTTTTGGTGGGTGAATGAGCAGGTTACTTAATACCGAAAGGATGGTGTGTATTGGCATCATTCATATCGGTTCACATGGATGAAGACATTTATGATAATCCCTATCAATTCGATCCGTGGAGATGGGACGTACGTCACCATTTCCTTTTAGTATAATTATTTTGCTTCAGAGTTAACTTCATGATCATTAGTTTAGCTTCTTCTTATCAAATTTCATCTACTAATACTTGTCTTAATTTATTATGTAACAGAGAATTAATGGATCGGCAAACAGCAGTATTTGCTTCACACCCTTTGGTGGTGGGCAAAGGCTATGTCCTGGTTTAGAGCTGTCGAAGCTCGAAATATCCATCTTTCTTCACCACCTTGTAACCCGGTACAGGTAGAAACCCATGATTTAATATTGAAAATGTTTTTTCATCAACTAAGTATAACTTGTGTTAGTCCATATTGATATCTTGAGTTGGCCAAGGGCCATACATAATTCATTCCAATAACGTATCAAGGGATACTGTAATGGACTAGATAAGTCCAGGTCTGATTTTAACAGGCTGGTCTTAAATAGACTGATCCATATGAAATGGTCTACAAAAGTTTAAGGTCTTTTTTGGTCTACAGTTCGCAAACATATACTACCGAATTTGAGCCTAACCATCTCTATGTTGCGACTTTCAACTGCATTTTGTTATACTTTGTGATTATATATATATGATACTAATTGTTATGTACTAATGTACATGTAGTTGGACGGCTGAGGAAGACGAGATAGTGTCATTTCCGACTGTGAAGATGAAGCGGAGGCTCCCGATCCGAGTGGCTACTGTAGATGATAGTGCTTCTCCGATCTCACTTGAAGATCATTAATAGATCATTTCAAAGAACAAAACTGTTTGTGCAAAGAGGAAGCAGAGAAGTAAACAAATGATCTTATTAACAAATAGTAGAGAAGAGAAGCAAACAAGATTGGTGGGTAAGACAGAAAGAGCCATACGTACAGCTAGTGATGGCTCAAAGATGAGAGATTCTAATTATAATTTTTTTTGTTTGTCATGTCAAATTATAAGCGTTGGTTAGGTTGTCCCTTTCTCTTTTATTTATCGTACCAAACGCAAGTTGAGATATGATTCCATATATATGGATGATAGATATGTATATTAATATATACCTTCTTCTTTTTTTGGCAGCTATTAACATTATGCCTATCTCGTCTCTATCTAGCTTTTGTTTTATGCTCGAGAAAATTTAGACGAAAATATATCGAAAAATCGACGACTAGTCTCGATCGATAATATGATGATCACTTCATTTACTTCGACCGACGGGCGATGACGTGATATCATAATATATACGTTCAACTATATGATAACATGTTATATTAAAAGAGTATAATTTGGTGGGTAATGATGAGAATAGATTGGAAATTTATGGCGGCCATAGTAAGGACAATGCCATGCACGAAAGACGAAACAGGTCCATGGGGAATACACGTGCATGTTGTTTACGTCGACCCACCTTATAATTATTTCCATTATTATCAAATTTGTGGAGCCTTTCTATGTCATCATCGACACCGCCGATATTCAGCATTATTTTTTTTTGTTTTTTTTAACTTAACGATGGGTTTTATTCGTCTACTTTATTATTGTTCTTAATAAATATATATTATTGTTCTTAATTCAATGTACAAGCAAATTAATGATTAAATAACTGTATTTCTGAAGAGGTATATGCCAGGACTTCAGTTTTTATGTATATAATTGCAAATCATAAATTGGAGTATCAATGCAAAAAAATTTATATTTCCACATGCATGACTGTAATTGTTTTAGATAGTGTGGAGTTATACTAAGAACTTGTTTTGTCCATATTATCCAAAAAATAAAATGTTTTAGTTGTATCACATTCACATGTGTTGACATTGAAGGTTTTAAAGAAGAGATAAATCAAACTAAACTGTTTTATTGTGATGTTAGAATTCATTAATAAGTACAACATTTTGGGCCGATATATTTGATATTAAGCCCTTACTTAGCTTATTTTGGCCCATGGTTGCCCACGTTTATTTCTAACCAATTGTTCACCCTCGAGCTAATTCTGATGGATCAAGATAAAAATTTATTTATTATTTCACTCCGTAAATAAAAAGAAATTATTATATATGTTGGTTCACATATAGAAAACTAGGTGATAATTCTTAGTTCCCAAACTGACTCCAAGTCTCGAAAGCTTATATGATTCAGTAAAAACTGCATCTTACATTGGCATTATGTTTTTTTTTAATAAAAAATTCTGAATTTAGCTTTGGCTTGAGTATCTGTTCCAGCTCCTCTGTTTCTGTTTCAACAACGTCTTATATTGTGAAGCTCATGCTTTAACAAAATCAATAATAGTTCTGCGAAAGCCAACATCCCCTGCCTACTTTTATTTATTTTTTGTACTGTCGTTCAGCAATGTATGATTTTTGTTTGAAATGGCACATGAATCATGCATCCATTATTCTAGAAGTACTACTAAGGCCCAAACAAACAAAAAATGATAAAAAAAAATTACAGTTACAACGAAGTACTAACCATATGCATGGTTGAAAACTTGTAATACAATCAATAGTTCACAGTATACTATAGTCAGTCGACACTTTACGGCGGGCCGGGCCTGACTATAAGTCTATAACCTTGTAATTTGAGTGATATAGAGAATTGAATTTCGAACATTGATTTAAGTCTAAAATCGGAAAAGTTCCTAAGTTCGTTTAATATATAAATATTTTATTGGCACACAAAAAAAAAGATAAAAATATCTGATCGCGGGTCTCGACCAAATGGGCAACGAATGATTAACAATAAGAATGTTTAAGGTTCTGAATGATTAAATATATGTTAAGCAAGCAAGTAATTATGGTGAACATTAATGTATATGTCCACTGTAAATAATAACTATATCTTTGTAAGTATATGTATATATTAAAAAAGCTATTATTGCTACGTGCTTATATATGTCTCTTTGTATGGTCAATTCAACCATCGATCTCGATGACTATGTTCAACGGCATGGTCCGTCCGTATCATGTTTTTTTCTTTCATGACCAACAACAAATTCTAGAGATAATATTAAATATTTATGTTATGTTTGTTCACGGATCATGGGAGAAAGAAAACAATATAATGGTTTGCAATAATTCTTTAAAATTATGTACGCTTTAATAATGACTCCATGAAGGTCATTAACATAAGTCTCGTTAATGACCGTTATTATATTCATTTCATGCGAAGCCTTTGTCTAACAAAAATTGAACCAAATTATAGATGTTATTATAGCATATCATTAATTATGTTCTATTATCCCGAAAGAATGTTTTGTGCGAGGGATTGATAAATTAAGTTGCAGGCGTCGCTATTTGATTTAGTTTGATACTAATTAAATACAATTTAAGTTTTATTTAAGCTTAATTTTTTCTTTATACTTTCTACAAATACCTTTTTTTGTTATGATATTATGTATTCATATATAGTTCAATTAGTTCAAATCGGTACGATCATATAATCATATTATAAATATAGTTTAGTTTCGATTAGGTTACAGAAACATTTCTGTATAGTAGATATTTTTGCATCCCCATATTTGAGGTAATACAGTCATGGCACTATCAACATTTAATGTAATGTTTTCCTTGAAACGCAAATGACTCCTTTGGTGTGGGGATCTATATTATTTATGATTGACTCAACCATCGAACATGTGAAGTACTAGATGATGAATTCTTATTTACGAAGTAAGGTGTGGTAACATTGTAATTTTAATACAAAAAGATCTCCATCAATTATACAGATCAGTTTCCTTATTTGCATGTACTAGCTAGTGGTCCGTAAAAATTGTTAAAATAGTATTAATAACGAAGATATATACAGTTAATGCGACATCGAAAAGGTATTCAGTCGACAGTTTCGTTGTAAAAGTTTATCAACAGTCAACAGAAATTAATCATTTGATGAGATGATGAGCTCAACGGTAAGCTTATAACAAAAAAAGGTGGATCCTTTGATAACGGCAATTAGAAATTGTAATTTGATCGACATGTCTCATTTCATTTGGTAAGCAATAATTATGTTTATAAAACATGATTATAAACTCCTGTACTTCCATAATGTTGTATTGTTGTAAAGGGTTTGGTTAAAGGTTTTTTTCTTTAATGGAAAAAGTTGTAAAAAAGAAACAAAAATGTTTAAAGCAAAAACAAAAAAAGTTACAAAGGAAAAAAAGCGACATGAAAAGGATCGCTACGAAGAGTCAAAGGCGCGAAAGTTAACTGACGACTAACGTGGCGCTAAATCAAGCCTCAGGATCCGACCGAGATTCCTTTTTAGTTTTACCAAGTGGTAAGAAAAAGTTACAGTTACAGTTACTTTGGCGTCAGTGAATCTTGTATTCTGATTACGTCCAGACCCGTGAGTGCGTGACGTTCAGCTTGCAATTTAAAGAGTTTTTTTTTTCTTCTAAATATGATCAAATTCTCTCTCTTTTTTTTCTTTCCAAATGGTAATAATCACTAATCTAATTTTTTTGGTATCAAAATAAATAATCAATACTATTCATTTTATACAAATATGTGGTCTTGTGATAGATAAGTAATAAGTTGATGGATTTTGGAAAAATTTGCCATATTCATAAGAAAATCTGATGCTTCTCAAGATATGCTGAATTTAGATCTAGCGTTACACATAGGTCGATATAGCTAGCACAAGAATGAAAACTAACTTTATTTGTCTTGGGAACAAGCGAAAGATCGAAACTCCGACAGACGTAATCTTAATTCGCTGAGAGGCGTGTGAGAATTGCCTTTTTCCTTGAATATAAAATGCACTCCCATAATGTAATCAAACAAAAGATATAAATAGAATAAGAAAAATAACAACTCAGCGTAACGGAGTCCGATTAACGGAGTGAGAAATCATCTGGTTTCTCGAGAGTTCTAAGCCAATGATAATCGAAGGAAACGAACGGTGTTGTGTGTGTGTGGTTAAGAAAAGAACAAACTCATACGAGACACGTGCACCGAAGCTTTTTCCCACGTGCCAAAGAGTTTCGTCTTCGTTCACACAGAACCAAGATGGGTGGTAACGAAGGTAGGACCCTAAAGCACCAGCCTACAACACATAGATGAAATAGTATATGCGTTTACATGGATTTGATGAATTGTTGTGTTTAGTATATAAGTATATTGTTTAGAATTATCAAAAAGTATACTTTATAAAAAGAGTGGTGGTAACATATTTAGTTTCTGCACCAATATAAAAAGAAATATGGTGATGTCTAAAGAAAAAAGAGAGAAAACTTAGCCACCAACAAAATATTAGAAGAAGATTTCACCATGTGAATGGAAGGGTAATGTTTTTTTTCTTTCTTTATTTTGAAATGAAGGGAAGGAAGTTGTTATAAACAAATTTTCGAAAAGGTTAATGATTTAAATCTACTATAACCTTTTTGATCCTTTAGTTTGGAACAAAAGAAAGTTTCAGAGTTAGCGATATTTTAGTGGAAACTAGTTGTTGATTCTCCAACTAAAATTCAACCACCATTAGCATAAAACATGGTTATTTTGGCGAAGTAGTTTACTTTGCAACATCTATCTGTATTTTACTATATAAAATAATACTTAACATATACAAATAAATAGAAATTAACATTAGAACCAATAGTTATATAGTTTAGCTGTTTAGGTAAAGCTTAGTAAGAGTGGATGCAATCCTTTCCCGTTTTCTCTCCGCATTTCACGCCGTCGAAGCCTTATTAGGGTTTAATACAAATCCATAATCTCTCGTTTCCTTATTATTAAAACATCCCATGTGGACACCAGGACTAAAAATCTTGACAATCAGCTTTATTTGATGACTGAAGTATCAAATTTAAATAAATTAACTAGTTAACTAGTTATATAATGAGACTTATTTTGACCACTTAGGTCCACTAATAGACAAATTAAATTATCTTATATTGGTTATTGTCCCATCGTATGAAAATCAAGGATGGTGTTTTCTACCAGGGAAATAGTTACATATATAGTACATGATCAAACTTGAATAAACTACACGATAATGATCATTATTTGTTGAAATCAAATAACTTTAACAAACAAACAAAAAAACTAAAATCAAATAAGAATATTAGTAGCATAGTACTTTCATTATAACCTTTATGAAATTTTAGTAAATAGTATAAGAATTTCTCAATATGCATCGATTTTGATTTAATAATGAGTAAATGAAACGAATAGAAACAACATTTTGATTTGATTAAACAAATAGATAAAAACAAGACTCATAAATTAAAATTTGGAAGTTTCCGACAATTAGAAAAGCTGATTGATATCGCATCTGATTGCAAATCTGACCAGAACTCGAAAATATTGAAAACATATTTTAGGAATAATAAAAGAGATGATAGCTTAAGTGGAAGTTGAATGTCGGACCGTACGTACCGGGATAGTTCTAATAGACACTTCTCATTTATTCTTTTTCCTTCAATTATCCCAACTGTTACACAGTTATATTCCATAAATACCCCTAGTCAAAATGTGAATTCACGAGTCAAACCCATAAATGCAGACTACTGTCGGTGTCGGTGGGTGAAACTAGCGTAAAATGATTTAGGGTAAAACTGGAATTTCACTATATGCAACAAAAGAGCATTCATTCACATGTTTATGTCTTTTGTGTGATTTATATCTTCTTTCTTTTGACAGTTACAAACTTACAGCTAATCCTTTGATTAAGGAAGCATCTCTTAATTAATCTCAAGTGGGCTGATAAATTTGAACTTTCATCAGATCCAAGAACCCAAAATTATATCCAACCGATCTTCAAAGAAACTTACCAAATAAATTGTAAAATAGTAGTATATGACATATCCACCAAATCTACAAAGTTCAAAGGCTACTAAAACCAAATTCCACCGAAGAAGACCATATAATAACTATAGGCCAAACAAAACTACAAAATCAATTTCTGGAACAATGTGAATTTAATAAGTATGGTAAAGTCTGTACACATATCTAAATGACAGGTACACTGTGATTTTGGAAGTGGAAGACACTTGTACAATGTGAATCCATTTTGACGACTGTCCACAAGACTCCTCACTAATAAACCAAAGTACTTCACGTACTCTATCTTTTTATATCAGTTTAAATGACCAAATCAAATTTCAACATCTACTAATCACTAACTCAAACCCATAACAATATTCAGCCATAAACACATAATATGTTTTAAGTTAGTGACTAGACTGACGCACTAAATCAATCAACCAAACAAAAAAAAGAAAACGAAACTGAAATAAAATATAGCGTGATTAGCTGCTTTAATTCAATCAACGTGCCACTTTTTTCACCCTAATATCATAATCAACTCTTACTTTATTTTATTTCTTTACATCTTCCCGTTTTTTTATATTTCCGTTATATGATATAAAAACAATAAATAAAAATGCGTAAAAATTGGTGGGAAAGCGTCGGTAGCTCACGGCCACGCAGTGATGATGCGAGTAAGAGACACTTGTGAAGTGCAATAAAACCCCCTTCTTCTTCCTCTCTTTCTCCTTCGTCTTCTTCTTCTTCTTCTTCCTTCCTTCTCTCTCCTTATTAAGAAAGACCAACACAGACACGGAAGAAGTAGCTTGGTTCTTCTCTTTGTGAAGGTGAATGCGGGAGATGGGGACTGGAGATTCTGCTTCGAGACTGATTCTCTGGTTCTGCTTAGGGTTTTTGATTCTAGGTGTTGGATTTGTGCAATGTGGAGTTACTTATGACCGGAAAGCACTTCTCATTAATGGACAGAGACGAATCCTCTTCTCTGGCTCCATACATTACCCTCGAAGCACTCCTGATGTAAGATTTAACAAAAGCCCTAAACTTTTCTCTTTTTTCTTCTTTTGGGTTTAACAAAAAGACCCTATGTTTCTTTCCTTTATGTTCTGTTTTATACAATTTATCAAAAAGGTTTTAGCTTTATTAATTTTAACTGTTGTTCTTGTTGTTAGATGTGGGAAGATTTGATTCAGAAGGCGAAAGATGGAGGCATTGATGTGATTGAGACGTATGTGTTCTGGAATCTTCATGAGCCTTCTCCTGGAAAAGTATACTTTTTCTTACTTGTTTTCTTCAGTTATGTTCCAATTTTATACATTATGTTCTTTGAATATTGATGATTCCTTTCTTCCTCTCAGTACGATTTTGAAGGGAGAAATGATTTGGTGAGATTCGTGAAGACGATTCACAAAGCTGGTTTATATGCTCATCTTCGAATTGGACCTTATGTTTGCGCCGAGTGGAATTTTGGGTAATTACCAAATTTCCTTTCTTGTCTCTTCAGCTTCAGACGCCTCTAGATTTGGCTACTTATGTGTGTATGAATTCAGTTTCTGTTTCTGCTCACTAAAGTTTTTGTTTTTGTTTTTGGAATGACCAGAGGATTCCCTGTTTGGCTCAAGTATGTTCCTGGAATCAGCTTCAGAACAGATAATGAGCCTTTTAAGGTCTCTTTTCTTCCACTTTGAGTTTCCATTATCTAATTTTTCCTCTTAGAACATTTACTTTATTAGAAGCTTAAAACTTGTGATATGAATGTTGTTGTGATAATGTTTGCAGAGAGCTATGAAAGGATTCACAGAGAGAATAGTTGAGCTGATGAAGAGTGAGAACTTGTTCGAGTCCCAGGGTGGTCCCATTATCCTTTCTCAGGTAAAAACTTTAATGGAAAAGATTAGTGCTCGGATTGGAGATCATGCAGATTTATGGTTTTAGGGATCTATGTGAGTTAATAGAAAGGTGTCATCTTTCATTTGACTGTAGATTGAGAATGAGTATGGAAGACAAGGGCAGTTATTGGGCGCTGAAGGTCACAACTACATGACATGGGCAGCTAAAATGGCTATAGCAACTGAGACTGGTGTCCCGTGGGTCATGTGCAAAGAAGACGATGCCCCTGACCCTGTGGTGAGTTTCTTTTGATTGCATAAGCATTGTAATAACTTAATTAATGAGTCTAGAGTGGGTGAATGTCTTTGACTTTGAAGAATGAACTCTAACTCATTGGTTTTGGTTGACAGATAAACACATGTAACGGTTTCTACTGTGATTCATTTGCTCCGAACAAGCCATACAAGCCTTTGATATGGACAGAGGCATGGAGCGGCTGGTAGAGATTCTCATTTGCTTTCCCTTTATATCTGTACATGGATTTGTTCTCTTCAAATCGGTAACCTTTTTTATTCTGTAAATTGGAAATGCATTACCAGGTTCACTGAGTTCGGTGGGCCAATGCACCATAGACCAGTTCAGGATCTGGCGTTTGGTGTTGCACGTTTCATACAAAAAGGAGGATCTTTTGTTAACTACTACATGGTATGTACACTTTAGCATTTTGGTTAATCATCTAGCTCCTTACACACTGTAAGCTTTGGTTATCATCGAGCATCTTTAAAATATAAGATCCATTGTCTTTTCTTGAGAACAGTATCATGGAGGAACTAACTTTGGAAGAACAGCCGGAGGTCCATTTGTCACCACCAGCTATGATTATGATGCTCCGATCGACGAATATGGTAAGGACAAGCAGCGAACAAAACTTTCTACACATTCATTGAAATATAAGTTGATGCAATGCTTTATGTACTAAGTGAGTCGTTGTTAAATGTTAAACAGGTTTAATCAGACAACCTAAATATGGTCACCTAAAGGAACTCCACAGAGCTATCAAGATGTGTGAGAAGGCTCTGGTGTCAGCTGATCCCGTTGTTACATCAATAGGAAACAAGCAACAAGTATGGATTTATTATGAGAGATTTGTTTTGGTTTACTTGTAGAAACTTTCTGTAGCTTTTACTAAATTATATCCTCTTTTCTACTTTATTTTCCCAGGCTCATGTATACTCTGCAGAATCAGGAGATTGTTCGGCTTTCCTAGCTAACTATGATACAGAATCGGCAGCAAGAGTTTTGTTTAACAACGTTCATTATAACTTACCTCCTTGGTCAATCAGTATTCTTCCAGACTGTAGAAATGCAGTCTTCAATACTGCAAAGGTAAGTGTATATGGTTGAAACTCAGAATTATGGTTCCTCAAATTCTCTGTGTTTTTTCTGATTCTTGTGGATTTCTCTTGTTTAATTTAAGGTTGGAGTTCAAACATCCCAGATGGAAATGTTGCCTACAGACACAAAGAATTTCCAGTGGGAGAGTTATTTGGAAGATCTTTCTTCTCTAGATGACAGCTCCACATTCACCACTCACGGACTCTTGGAGCAGATAAATGTCACGCGTGACACAAGCGATTATCTTTGGTACATGACGAGGTAAAAGAAAAACCCGTCTGCTACCTTATACAATGTAAACTTTCCCTAGCTTCAAAGTGATTCTCGACACGTGCTAACAAACATGTGGAATTGGTATGTAGTGTTGATATCGGTGACAGTGAATCATTCTTGCATGGAGGAGAGCTACCAACTCTCATTATTCAATCTACAGGCCATGCCGTGCATATATTTGTCAATGGACAGCTTTCAGGTATGATACTTCCACTAGTTTGGCCTGTTAATTTGTTCTATTAGAGAATTTCTGATGCAAACTTATAATATATGAATTGCAGGTTCTGCCTTTGGAACAAGGCAAAACAGGAGATTTACTTATCAGGGAAAGATCAATCTGCATTCTGGAACTAACAGAATTGCGTTGCTGAGTGTTGCTGTTGGATTACCAGTTAGTAGTCTTTTCTCTCTTCCGTGTAAACGATGTTTTTCGTTTTTCTCTTATCCTGACCCCTTTCCTCTTTTTCGTTTTTGAAGAATGTGGGTGGACACTTTGAGTCATGGAATACTGGAATCTTGGGTCCGGTGGCATTGCATGGGTTGAGTCAAGGGAAAATGGATTTGTCATGGCAGAAATGGACATACCAGGTGTTTTATCTATCCTATTTTCTCGTGATTTCTCTCTTTTGATCCCTTTTTTCTGTATTAAGTTGTTTAACTCTGTTTTCATCAGGTGGGACTGAAAGGTGAAGCTATGAATCTTGCATTTCCAACCAACACTCCCTCTATTGGATGGATGGATGCGTCCTTAACTGTACAAAAGCCTCAGCCTTTGACATGGCACAAGGTTTGATTGAATCCAACACAACTCAACAAAGCTTTTTTTCTAATTAAGAATCTGAACTAACGAGTATATTTTGTTTTATTTCAGACTTATTTTGATGCGCCCGAAGGAAATGAGCCGCTTGCTTTGGACATGGAAGGAATGGGAAAAGGTCAGATTTGGGTGAACGGTGAGAGCATCGGAAGATACTGGACAGCATTTGCGACTGGTGACTGCAGTCATTGTAGCTACACTGGAACATATAAACCGAACAAATGCCAAACCGGCTGTGGTCAACCTACACAAAGGTGGTACCATGTGCCGAGAGCTTGGTTAAAGCCGAGCCAAAATCTGTTGGTCATATTCGAGGAGCTTGGTGGAAACCCATCAACTGTCTCTTTGGTCAAAAGATCAGTATCAGGAGTTTGTGCTGAAGTTTCTGAATACCACCCGAATATCAAGAACTGGCAAATCGAAAGCTACGGAAAGGGACAGACATTTCATAGACCCAAGGTTCATTTGAAATGTAGTCCAGGTCAAGCAATTGCATCCATCAAATTTGCAAGCTTTGGAACTCCTTTAGGAACCTGCGGGAGTTACCAACAAGGAGAGTGTCACGCAGCTACCTCATACGCTATCTTAGAGAGGGTAAAAGATATAATCTTTACACAGCTAAAACTGGAATCAGACTCTTCTTCTTTTTTTTTCTAACCACGGTGTGTTTTGATATATGCAGAAGTGTGTAGGGAAAGCGAGATGCGCAGTGACGATATCCAACAGCAATTTCGGGAAAGACCCGTGTCCAAATGTGCTGAAACGGTTGACTGTTGAAGCAGTTTGTGCCCCAGAGACATCTGTAAGCACTTGGAGACCTTAAAGACAACCATTGAGCCCTTTGTCTACAAAATGTATAACCAAACAATACAGAGAGAGTTGAAGAAAAGAAATTGTAAGCTGTGTTTAAAATATGTGTGTGTGTGTGTTAGTTTGAACAGAGACATTTGTGGGTTAGAGTAGTTTCAGATAGATAAGAGAGAAGAGTCTGTAGAGTTGTGATGAGTCTCGGGCAATTCCGTGGCTCATTAAAAACGTTCAGGCCACCGGTCACCACCGACCATTTTAACCGGTTATGGAGACCGGGATTGGTGGGTCTGAATGAAGTCAGTTTAAGGTTTGGTTTTGATTTGTCTTTGTAATCAACTAAAGAGGGTTCAGGTTTAGGAGAAAGGAGATCCTATGGTGACCCATTTCTTTCAAACCTATTGTCGTTTCACTTTCTAATTTAGTTCTATTTTCCCTTTTTCTTTTTATCTAACAAAATATTTATGTTTCATAAACTATTTTTTCTTCGTAAATTATAAAAGCTTTTTCTCCGAAGTTAAATTGGAGAAAATCTTTAATATTAAAAAAATCGAGAGAAATACCCTAGAATAGCTATTTTTTTTTTGTCGGCAGAATAGCTATTTTTCCAATATATATTTTACAATAAAGTAAAAAATAACTGAATTATTCCCCTTAAACTAAATTATGAAACCTTTATGACTTGAAACCAAATTTTGACTTTTAAGAAGCGATAAAATTATGCTATACGAGGTTAATTATGCAACATTATCCCAAAAAGTTTGTTTCGAAAATACGACCATGATAATCTCAATAACCGTTTAATATCTATAACTAGGCTATAAGAATCCTATTTCTATTCGAATATTCTTTAAAATCCAACTTTATCTCTTCTTTTGCAAAAAAAAAAAAAACTTCAATTTAAGTTCTATATAAAACGTTGTCACCCATACGTTTAATCAGAAAACAGAAAGAAACATACTCAAAACTTTTTAAGCAGCGACGATCATAGATCAAATATGAGGATGAACAAAATTTTACTTGTTTTTGTGTTTCTAAGCATTGCCACTGTAATCAATAGTGGAACAACAAGCAACTTTGTCCGCACAGCTCAACCATCAACTGAGATGTCTCTCGAAACTTTTCCATCTCCGGCTGGTCATAATGCTCCGGAACAGGTTTTGATTTCTTAGTTCTACTTTTTGATTTTCTGGTTCTTAGATCATAAATTTGTGTTTGGTAATTTAGGGTTTAAGTTTCTGAATTTAAAAGTATCAATATCAGTAAGGTCTGCACATGGGAATAATTAGTAACGATTAATTATGTTTTACGTACAGAGGCCACACGTTGTTTTTTCTATTATTATTTTTGTCTTTTTTGTTGAAGTCCCTGATTGTATATTTTGTATCTTAACAAAACAATTAATCCATCTTGATTTCTTGTATCTTTGGCTAGGTTCATATCGTCCAAGGAGATTACAATGGACGTGGTATAATCATATCGTGGGTGACCCCCTTAAACCTAGCTGGTTCAAACGTGGTTACTTATTGGAAGGCAGTTGATGGTGATGTGAAACCGAAAAAGAAGAGAGGTCATGCCTCTACCTCGTCTTACCGATTTTATGACTATACTTCTGGTTTTCTTCATCACGCCACAATTAAAGGACTCGAGGTTTGTAATTTGTATAATTTAACTTGTTATATAAGTAACAACATCACTTTCTTGTTTCAAAAGTTTTTATAAAAGTTTCTTTCTTATATCTTTTCGGCAGTATGATACCAAATACATCTATGAGGTTGGAACTGATGGATCCGTTAGACAATTTTCCTTCACTAGTCCTCCAAAGGTTGGACCTGACGTTCCATACACTTTCGGCATTATTGGTAATTAAATTTTCTTTTACCTATCTTTTGAAACTAGATATAACTAATACTTCCAACTCGATCTAATAATTACATTGTGTTTTGTAGGTGATCTTGGACAAACTTTAGCTTCTAACGAGACATTATATCATTACATGTCAAACCCTAAAGGCCAAGCTGTTCTCTTCCCTGGAGACTTATCTTACGCAGATGACCATCCAAACCATGATCAGAGAAAGTGGGATTCGTGGGGAAGATTCGTGGAGCCTTGTGCTGCTTACCAAACCTTCATCTATGCTGCCGGGAATCACGAAATTGATTTTGTCCCAAACATTGTAAGTTCACATTATAATTCTCTCAATTTATTGCTTTTTTTCTGATCAGTAGTTTCAACTTTAATAACCATATGAATCTTAATTAGGGGGAGCCTCATGCCTTCAAGCCCTACATTCACCGTTATCATAACGCCTACAAGGCCTCGAAGAGCATATCTCCTCTTTGGTACTCTATTAGACGTGCATCTGCTCACATCATCGTCCTCTCCTCTTATTCTGCCTACGGTAATTAGTAAACACGTAACATCTTTAAGATTATTGTTTCTTGTTTTTTTTTTGAATAACGTGTTATTCATATTTCAGGAAAATACACACCTCAATACGTGTGGCTCGAGCAAGAGTTGAAGAAGGTGAACAGAGAAGAGACTCCATGGCTTATTGTCATGGTTCACTCGCCGTGGTACAACAGTAATAACTACCATTACATGGAAGGTGAGAGCATGAGAGCAATGTTTGAGTCGTGGTTCGTTAACAGCAAGGTTGATTTGGTTTTGTCTGGTCACGTCCATTCCTATGAGAGATCCGAACGTGTCTCCAATATTAAATACAACATCACCAATGGCTTGAGCTATCCTGTGAAAGACCCTTCTGCTCCAATCTACATCACTATCGGAGATGGAGGAAACATTGAAGGAATCGCAAATAGGTAAAAAAGAAAAACATTTTATTTGATTGCTTTGTTGTCATATTGTTGATATGATACTAAGATCTTGTTGTGGCTTTGATCTAATTTTGCAGTTTTACTGATCCGCAACCGAGCTATTCGGCGTATAGAGAAGCTAGTTTTGGTCATGCAGTTTTGGAGATTTACAATAGAACTCACGCATACTACACATGGCATAGGAACCAAGACAATGAACCTGTTGCCGCTGATTCAATTATGTTGCATAACAGATATTTCTTTCCAGTAGAGGAATTAGAATCTGGCAACACTAGGGCCTAAACTTCTTTAGTCGTTGGTTTCATTTAGAACTTTATTTTTTTTTGTTTTCTTTTTAGATTACGTATTTTGTTTTCTGCTTGGATTTTTGCTGTTCTTTTATTTATTTACTTTTAGACTTTAATAAAGTTTGTGTTTGATTTTTCCAACTCTCAAAATATCTCGGATCAGCTTAAACAATTTTTGTGAAGTACTATCATACTATCATTAACACTTTTGGATTCAGTAATTAATTTATGTTCGATACATAATCTCCAGACATTATATATCTAATGGGTTATAGCCTTATAGGCTTTTAGCATAGTTGGGCTTGGGCTTTTGACCCAACTAGGATTTAGTGATCTGCACCGTAAGAGCAAAGCCTTTTTTTTTTTTTTTTTTTT
>Ga0041059_1001954_pt1 | contig 15884 bp, 18 predicted proteins | sample AraColnosormetaG_FD_56232 | JGI IMG/M metagenome (GOLD analysis project Ga0041059, IMG submission 56232) | Arabidopsis roots microbial communities from North Carolina, USA - Col MF nosort | ecosystem: Host-associated > Plants > Roots > Unclassified | place: USA: North Carolina | collected...
GCATTAATTGGGAACCGGTACAATTGAGAGTGAATGCAAAGCTGCTTTAGCTAACCCATCAGCTTTGCAATTCAATTCACGTTTCACAAAACAAAAGTGAAGTTCATCAAAAGAGAGAGAAATAAGTGAGATGTCGTGGAGAATCCCATAAAGTTCCTTTGGTTGGAGCTCCGAATTGAGTGCTTTGATTAGCTGAAGCGAATCTGAAGCTACATGAAGGTGTTTAAAGCCAAGATCTACAGCTTGGTTAAGGGCACGAAGGAGGGCAATTGCTTCCGCCAATAGGGGTGAAGTCACGTTTCTCTCCGTGGATCTGAAAGAGTTCTCAGCAAGGGATACCGGATCAATATGTTTGGTTAGATCATGAATGTGTATTCAATTATTTCTGCATTGATTTGCATGAAAATAGTATATACTATATTATTCAATCATAGAATATTTTTGAATTTTAAAATATAATTTGATGATAATAGTTAAAATATTGGGAAATGTTTTAAAGGTTTGTAAAATAAACCATTTCGACTGGTTTTACATTTATAGGACAACTTCTTCACAAAAAAAACCACAACCCTAATTCTTTTTATTATTATTATCTTTGATCCAGTTTTATGGTTTCACATATTACTTTTGAAATGTAAAAGAAAAAATCACATAACAACATTCTAATTTTAAAACCCAAAATCGTCCCATGCATGGCTATATAGAGTCAGTGGAAGACCAACGACGAACGGATAAATCATATCAACGGCTCTCTTACACCAGCTGTCCTCTGGGTCATGCAGATGATAATATAGTAATGCGACTTTTATAACAAAATCTGTTATTATGTAGGAAGACCAATTTACAACATCCATTTTTTTTTCTTTTAATACTCTACATCATTTTTTTCTCTATTCCACATCATTATTTAACACCTACATAATTTTTACTATTTACAATAATTTATTTAATAAAATTACAATACCTTATTCCACCATTTTTTATTTTATAGTTTCATTTTATTTATGTTATGTTTTTTTGTGATAACATATTACTAATGGTTTACAACAAACTATTATAACTAGTTTAAGACAATAGGTAACTAATTGTCTTAAACTATATAAAATATTAATAATCAAATTTTTTTGAATAATTTTTAGTGTCATTGGATAAGACTATATATACAATAAATCTCTATAAATAAATATTTTTAGGAGAAAAAATTAATTAACCCATAAAGTAATACTCCCTCTTTTCATAAACAGTTATTTTGACACATTTCACATATATTAAAAAAATTATTTAAATGTACAAACATACTAATATTTAATATATCATAATGACTTAAATAAAAAGATTTTTTTTTGGTTTTAGACAAGAGATAAATCTGAAAATTAGTTACAAAAGATGCATTGAAAATGTAAAACAATATTGTTTTTGAAAAAAAAACTCCAAAACCGACCCTCTTTGTGAAATAGAGGGAGTAGTGTTTAATTTAAAGAACAATTTCTCTTAAAATCAACCTATATATAATTCAATTAAACTCAATGATCTATAAACTATCAGTTTTGTAGTCTTAACTTAGATAACTAATGGGTTTTCCAAAATAAAATAAAATTAGATAATTGATAGTGTTAAGCAAGAGACAATATAATATTTTTCAACAATGAAAAGTTCGTTTAGCTGACGCTATATCAAGTTAATTCATGTGAAAACGACATATTAAATTAGATGTTGTTATTAACTATTCATGTATTCGCAATAATGTGAATCATGTATTATACTATCCGTGTGAAAACGATACGTTTATAAATTAGGGTATATAGAGATGATTAATATTTTATATATACACGTTTTACTTAGAAGTTCATGACAATATATTATTCTATCGATTTCAAAATATTTTACTTTGGCTTAACCAGCTGGGATATCAAAAAACAAAATTATTTTACAATATATATCATTATAGTTTATTCACTTCTAACTTGTTACATCCTACTATTACGTTAAATACAGGAGGCATGAAGCCTTCACTATATATAAACAGCATCGCGAGGTTAGAAGATCTTACATTATACATTCTAACATTGGTAAGAGATGGCAAACCAAAGAAAACCAATCCTTCCTCTATTACTTGAAAAGAAACCAGTTGAGCTTGTTAAACCCTCAAAACACACTCATTGTGAAACTCTTTCCCTCTCCACTTTAGACAACGATCCTTTCAATGAAGTTATGTATGCAACGATTTACGTTTTCAAAGCCAATGGAAAGAACCTAGATGATCCTGTCTCTTTGCTTAGGAAGGCTTTGTCCGAACTTCTTGTGCATTACTACCCTCTTTCGGGCAAGCTGATGAGAAGTGAGAGTAATGGAAAGCTCCAGTTGGTTTATCTGGGTGAGGGAGTTCCATTTGAAGTCGCTACATCAACTCTAGACCTCTCCTCTCTGAACTATATCGAAAACCTCGATGACCAAGTTGCTTTGCGGCTTGTACCTGAAATCGAAATCGACTACGAGAGCAACGTTTGTTATCACCCTCTAGCTTTGCAGGTATGTTTTCATTTTCTAGATGTATTGAAAGTTATAGATTTCCAAAATATTATAACATTGAATATATTATCAATACATAATCAAGATAATATATTGTTCACTTTGTTTCTTTTGTAGGTTACCAAGTTTGCCTGTGGAGGATTCACCATTGGCACCGCATTGACACACGCTGTGTGTGATGGATACGGTGTGGCTCAGATCATCCATGCCTTGACCGAGTTGGCTGCAGGAAAGACTGAGCCATCGGTGAAGTCAGTGTGGCAGAGAGAGCGGCTGGTCGGAAAAATTGACAATAAACCAGGCAAAGTGCCCGGTAGCCATATTGATGGTTTTTTGGCCACCTCAGCATATTTGCCAACTACTGATGTCGTATGTCATTTTGTCAAGCTTATTTTATACTCTCTCCGTATCAAATTAATATCATATAATTAAAGTAATGATTCAGCTATTAATATCATATTAAGTGATGATTTAGCTTATTAGAAGATCTTGCAAATATTTATTTTTGTAATAATTAGGTTAATGATTTTTATTTATTTATTATCCAACAGGTCACAGAGACAATAAACATTCGTGCTGGGGATATAAAAAGGCTTAAAGACTCTATGATGAAAGAATGTGAGTACCTTAAAGAGAGTTTCACTACTTATGAAGTACTTAGTTCATACATATGGAAATTAAGATCTCGAGCCCTAAAACTAAACCCTGACGGGATCACTGTCCTCGGCGTGGCTGTTGGAATCCGACATGTTTTGGACCCACCACTTCCTAAAGGATACTACGGTAACGCTTACATAGACGTCTACGTCGAGCTAACTGTGAGAGAACTCGAAGAATCATCAATCTCTAACATCGCGAATCGTGTGAAGAAAGCCAAGAAAACAGCCTATGAAAAAGGGTATATCGAGGAAGAGCTAAAGAACACGGAGAGATTGATGAGAGATGATTCAATGTTCGAAGGGGTAAGCGATGGATTATTTTTCTTGACGGATTGGAGGAATATTGGTTGGTTCGGATCAATGGATTTCGGTTGGAATGAGCCAGTGAATTTACGACCATTGACCCAGCGGGAGAGCACAGTGCACGTAGGGATGATCTTGAAACCTTCAAAATCGGATCCATCAATGGAAGGTGGAGTTAAAGTGATCATGAAGTTGCCACGAGACGCAATGGTTGAATTCAAGCGTGAGATGGCTACTATGAAGAAACTTTATTTTGGTGATACCAACTAACTTTATTTTGGTGATACCAACTAACTTTAGTTGGTGCCTGAATGATTTTCTATGTCTGTTAATGTCTTAATGAATGCTTTTCATTTGATGTCAGTGAATAATGGGTAAATATATTCACGGGTGAATATATGTAATACTCAATATGTTCATGTAATACTTAATCTGTTCATGTCATGAATAATGAATAAAGAATAATACATATATATGTATTGATAATAAATTGATTTGTTGTGAAATATAATGAAACAAGCAAAATTTTCTTAAACATATTACAAAAAAAGGGAGGTTTTCGAGCAAAACTAGAATTAATAAAACAAATGCAACTTGGTTTACTACTATACCAAAAGACTCAAATTGCTAAACTGAACCGAAAATCGGTTTAGGTATTAGCCTGCCTATAGAAAAACCCAGTGGTGGATCATCACTGGAAACTTCTCGATGAAATGACTTTCTTCTACAAACTTCTTTTTCCCTCTTCTCCAAGCTTACGCTTGTCTCCATGTAAAAAACCTCCGTCGTCTTCTTCCTCCTCCTTCATAACCCTAAACCAAAAACCCTCATTTCCTTCAATCTTCTTACTCACATGGCGCTAAGGAGATTATCAAAGTCTGTTTCGTCAGCCATCAAAGCTCAATACACTCTCTCGAGACCCTCTCCTCTCCTCCGTTCTCGCTCTCTCTCTTCCTCTCCTCACTACACCTCTATTGGCCGGCCAACAAATTCATTCATCGGAAAAATCAATAACTCTTCTATCACTCATGCGACTACTACTCATGGTCAACTCTTCCCTCTTTCTTCTCCGCGACGCTTTTGTACTACCACAGCTCAGGTTCGTGCTCGATTTCAGTGTTAGTTGCTCAATTGTGAACTTGGAACTGTTAATTTTATGGTTTAGTGATAATAGGTTAATCAAAATGAGTTTACGGAGATGGCATGGGAAGGGCTTATCAACGCCTTTGACGCGGCTCGTGAATCGAAACAACAGATTGTGGAATCTGAACATTTGATGAAAGCTCTTCTTGAGCAAAAAGATGGTATGGCTAGAAAGATTTTCACTAAAGCTGGAATTGACAATTCCTCTGTTCTTCAAGCTACAGACTTGTTCATATCTAAACAACCAACGGTACGGTGTTGCGCTTAATCTCTCTTTTTCTGTGTATCAGAACATAATTTTGCAGGTCAATTTAAGTTGTTGTGATGTTGCAGGTTAGTGATGCAAGTGGTCAGAGACTAGGGTCATCTCTTAGTGTTATATTAGAAAATGCAAAGAGGCATAAGAAAGATATGTTGGATAGTTATGTATCCGTGGAGCACTTTTTGTTGGCTTATTATTCAGATACAAGGTTTGGACAAGAGTTTTTCAGGGACATGAAACTTGATATTCAAGTGCTAAAGGATGCTATTAAAGATGTACGCGGTGATCAACGAGTAACTGATCGGAGTAAGTTACTTCGAATATAGCTAGTACACTGTGTAGATGATGTTTTATATATGCTACTTGTGACAATCAAAGACTTGACTGGAAAAATAATGATGGTTTTATTCTTATGTTCTACATTGAATTCGTGAACATTGGTAAGTAGATGTAAGACGTGTGTTGGTGACATTTGCCTACTCTCATCACGTTTTGCTAATACACATGTAGATCCTGAAAGCAAATATCAAGCACTTGAAAAGTATGGAAATGATTTAACTGAGATGGCTAGACGAGGGAAGCTGGATCCTGTCATTGGGCGGGATGATGAAATTAGGCGTTGCATCCAGATATTATGTAGGAGAACAAAAAACAATCCGGTTATTATTGGTGAACCTGGTGTAGGGAAAACTGCAATTGCAGAGGGGTAAGACTTGTAGTTATATCCCTTGTTTTTCTTTTCTTTATCAAATATTATGTTCTTACTCTGCCAAATTTTAATCTTTTCAGGTTGGCTCAACGAATTGTGCGAGGAGATGTCCCTGAACCTCTCATGAATCGAAAGGTTCATTCCAGTAAATTGCTTCAGTTTTCTTCTTGTTCTTTTTGGCCTTGGACTGTTTTGTTTAATGGACCACAGTTTTCTCGTAGAAAGGCTGGAGGAAGATTCTAACATGTTTGGCTTGGTTTCTCTATCATGTAGTTGATATCTCTCGACATGGGTTCACTTCTTGCTGGTGCCAAATTTCGAGGAGATTTTGAGGAGAGGTTGAAAGCAGTAATGAAGGAAGTATCTGCTTCCAATGGGCAAACAATCTTGTTTATTGATGAGATCCACACTGTTGTTGGTGCAGGTACCTTTTTCATTTTATCCACATACTTTAAACATTGATGATCTTTTTTATACACGATACATGTACATATGCATAATAAATGGTTAAAATGTGGCTGAGTAGAAGAACATTGCATCGCCAAATAAATGGTTAAATTGGAGATGGAAAATTTTATTGAAAGATCTACTAATATTGTTAATCTTGTTTCTTTTGACTCACTTTAGTACTTTGTTATTGGTAAGGTGAAACTAACGAATTGGCTGCTATTTACTCTTATTTAGGAGCTATGGATGGAGCAATGGATGCAAGCAACCTCTTGAAACCAATGCTTGGACGAGGTGAACTGAGATGCATTGGTGCAACTACACTGACCGAATACCGCAAATATATAGAGAAAGACCCAGCTCTAGAGCGTAGGTTTCAACAAGTGTTATGTGTTCAGCCCTCTGTTGAAGATACAATCTCGATTCTTCGTGGGTTAAGAGAGCGGTACGAGTTACACCATGGCGTTACTATATCAGATAGTGCCCTTGTTTCAGCAGCAGTTCTTGCAGACCGCTACATCACCGAACGCTTTCTGCCAGACAAAGGTATGGACATTGGACTTGCACTTTCCCTGATTACAACCAGTTTTCTTTGGGAAGTGTTTGACCATAGTATTTTTTTCTAAGATGAATGTTCTTTTTTCAGCTATTGATCTTGTTGACGAAGCTGGTGCAAAGCTGAAGATGGAGATCACTTCTAAACCAACTGAACTAGATGGAATAGATAGAGCTGTGATCAAATTGGAGATGGAAAAGCTTTCTCTTAAAAATGATACTGATAAAGCATCTAAAGAACGGCTACAGAAGATTGAGAATGATCTGTCCACGCTCAAACAGAAACAGAAAGAACTCAATGTCCAATGGGAGAAAGAAAAGTCGCTCATGACAAAAATACGTTCGTTTAAGGAAGAGGTAAAATCTTTCTCAATCACTATGCCTTTTCGACTTAACGTCTCATAAAAATAATTTTATACAAGACACACTGCAGTTTCTTGTTCTAAATTCGTACTTTTAGTGGTAGTACTTGTGGTGGTTGCTTTCGTTGTTGGTATATGTCGACGTTAATGTCCTCCGTAACATTTTCTATGTTCTATGTTTTACAGATTGATCGAGTTAACCTCGAAATTGAATCTGCTGAACGTGAATATGATCTAAACCGAGCTGCTGAGCTGAAGTATGGAACACTTTTGTCCCTCCAACGCCAATTAGAAGAAGCTGAGAAGAATCTCACGAATTTCCGACAGTTTGGACAGTCACTACTCCGAGAAGTGGTTACCGATCTTGACATAGCAGAAATAGTAAGCAAGTGGACTGGTATTCCACTATCTAATCTTCAGCAATCAGAGAGAGAGAAGTTAGTGATGTTGGAAGAAGTGCTCCACCATAGAGTTATTGGTCAAGACATGGCTGTAAAATCAGTAGCAGATGCTATCCGACGTTCAAGGGCTGGTCTTTCTGATCCTAACCGCCCAATAGCTAGTTTCATGTTCATGGGTCCAACAGGTGTTGGTAAGACCGAGCTTGCCAAGGCTCTAGCGGGATACCTTTTTAACACTGAAAATGCAATAGTGAGGGTCGATATGAGTGAGTACATGGAAAAACACTCAGTCTCACGGCTTGTTGGTGCACCACCTGGCTATGTCGGTTATGAAGAAGGTGGGCAGTTAACTGAAGTTGTTCGCAGGAGACCTTACTCGGTGGTTCTGTTTGATGAGATCGAGAAAGCCCACCCTGATGTCTTTAATATCTTGCTACAACTGCTAGACGATGGAAGAATAACTGATTCTCAAGGAAGGACCGTAAGTTTCAAAAACTGTGTTGTAATTATGACGTCGAATATAGGATCTCACCACATACTTGAGACCCTCCGCAACAATGAAGACAGCAAAGAAGCAGTTTATGAGATAATGAAGCGGCAAGTTGTGGAGTTAGCAAGACAAAATTTCAGGCCTGAGTTCATGAACAGAATTGACGAGTACATAGTTTTCCAGCCGCTGGATTCTAACGAAATCTCCAAAATCGTAGAGTTACAGGTAACTAACCCTTTTAAACCCACTTTGTTTTTTCAGAATCTTTGTTCTTCTAAAGACATTAGCTTCATGTTATTACATTTGTGTAATGTGCAGATGAGACGGGTGAAGAATAGCTTGGAACAGAAGAAAATCAAACTTCAGTATACCAAAGAGGCAGTGGATCTCCTTGCTCAGCTTGGCTTTGACCCTAACTACGGGGCAAGGCCGGTGAAGCGAGTGATTCAACAGATGGTGGAGAATGAGATCGCTGTCGGGATTTTGAAAGGAGATTTTGCAGAAGAAGATACCGTTCTTGTCGATGTTGACCACTTGGCTAGTGACAACAAATTGGTTATCAAGAAGCTTGAGAGTAATGCTTCAGCTGAAGAAATGGCCGCTTAATTGCACAAACAAAATTAGACGATTCGGGGTTTAGCGTTTATAACTCTTTTGTTCTGTCTTTTGTAGATTCGTACTTTAGTGTTGCTCTCTCTTCTAACTCGTACGGAATGTAATGTTTTGAGGATTATCTTTTGCCGACAAAAGTAAATGGGAACACACCGACTTATTCCTCCGTTAGCATTTGAAATTATGAACTTTATGGAGCTTTTAAGGACTCACGTACCAATGTGGTACTATTAGAATTTGTCACAGATCTGATTTTCAAGTAAGGAGATTACAAATCTTACAAAATCAAAATTGAAGAAACGTTTTTGACTTGGAATAATAATTTTTTTAACCACGTTCTCATGTCGCTAGAATTGAATCGGATATTCGGATCCTTCTCTTTAATAGCTTCCGACATTGAAGTATTTGTTTATTCTTAAGTAAGTTTCTTATTAATTCGTGTGTCTGATATTTAAACGAGTTAGTATTCTTACTAGTGATAAAGTATTAGTTAGGGACTGAGAAATGTCGGTCGTGTCATGCAATGAGGGAAACAACCTGGTACATGGAGTCTAAACAATTATCGTTTTCTTAGAATTGTACTTTTGAAATTGCGAAATGAGCCTACAAATTATAATCAAAATTTAGCTATATTTTTACTATTTGAATGATTGAACTAATTTTGATATACGTTCGTTATGTTCGTCAAAACTACCCAAAACCCGACTATATATAAATGTGAAACTTCTAAATTCTCAATCTTAAAATTAAATATTCTCTAGATCTCCACAATATTGTTTTTGTAAAATATTCGATAAATCTCTTTAAAATCATTTTGGTTCCTCTGTTTTCGCTTCCAAACAGAACAAACTCTTTTCTCTCTCCCTCTCTCTTTCTTGCTTCCTCAAGCTCTATAGAACTGATCGGCGATAATGGCGAAGTGTCACCGGAACAATGTTGATCCTCTCATTCTCCATCGTATTCCCTCCGCTTCTTCTTCCTCTTTATCCGGAAACACCTTCTCCGGATCGTCATTGCGCAGGATCATCTTCGACGCCATTAGTTGCGGCGGTAGCTCTCGTTACCGACGTGAACTCCGAGAAGAAGACGACGAAGGTTGTTCGAAATCGACAATCATCGGAGAGGATTCAATGAGGAAACCGGAGAAGCTCAGCGATCTGTTAAACTTAGCAGTGATTGAGAGTGGTGTAGAGACCAAGAAGAAGGAGGAAACACTTGAGATTCTAAAACGTGTTGTTAAAGATTTACAAGCGGAGGCGGAGGCGGAGGCGGAGGCGGCGGAGAAGAAAATAGCGGCGGCTAGTGAGGTTAGGTTGTTAGCAAAAGATGATATAGAGGCGAGAGTAACACTTGCGATGCTTGGTGCGATCCCGCCGTTGGTTAGTATGATCGACGACGAGTCACAAAGCGAAGATGCGCTAATCGCTTCGCTTTACGCTCTTCTCAACCTCGGAATCGGCAATGATGTGTAAGTTTCTTCAAGTAGATTTTGAGTTTTGTTTCCTTTGCATTGCATGTTTCTCTTGCATTTCAAATCTCTCATTAGGTTTTGTGAATTTTATTTGTGAATGTTTTTTTTGTTGTTGGTTTACTTTTTTTAGGTGAAATGATAGATAGAGTTTAATAGTTATCTTTAGATATGTCACTTTCAATACTTTTCCTTGGTTTTGATCTGTTTTAGTTACATGTTTTTCTGAACCCAAGAATCTGAAAAAGTTCCAAGCATTAAATTCAATCATTTGTTTCAATGACATATGTTTAAATTCTCTGAATTTCAGGAACAAAGCAGCCATTGTAAAAGCAGGTGTTGTTCACAAAATGTTAAAGCTAGTTGAGTCATCAAAACCTCCTAATCAAGCAATCGCGGAGGCTATTGTCGCTAATTTCCTAGGGTTAAGCGCGTTGGATTCCAACAAACCGATCATCGGTTCCTCGGGTGCAATCATCTTTCTAGTGAAAACGCTTAAAAACTTCGAGGAAACTAGCAGCTCACAAGCTAGAGAAGACGCTCTTCGAGCTCTTTACAACCTTTCAATATATCACCAAAACGTTTCCTTCATACTCGAAACCGATCTGATTCCTTTTCTCTTGAACACGTTGGGAGACATGGAAGTGAGCGAGAGGATTCTCGCCATCTTAACCAATGTAGTATCAGTCCCCGAAGGAAGGAAAGCGATCGGGGAGGTGGTTGAAGCGTTTCCCATATTGGTAGATGTATTGAACTGGAATGATTCAATAAAATGTCAAGAGAAAGCGGTTTACATCCTTATGTTAATGGCTCATAAAGGTTATGGAGATCGTAATGCGATGATTGAAGCGGGTATTGAATCTTCATTGCTTGAACTAACACTTGTAGGAAGTCCATTGGCGCAAAAGCGAGCCTCGAGGGTACTAGAGTGTTTGAGAGTGGTGGATAAAGGGAAGCAAGTCTCAGCTCCGATTTACGGAACTTCTTCATTGGGAAGAGAGAGAGGTCATGATCTTAGGATGACGGATGAGAGAAAAGCAGTGAAGCAGTTAGTGCAACAGAGTTTACAGAGTAACATGAAGAGGATTGTGAAGAGAGCTAATTTGCCACATGACTTTGTTACTACTTCACAGCATTTCTCAAAGAGCTTAACTTTCTGAATCCAAGAAACAAAGTTTGTATCAAAGAGCTTAATCATTTCCAATAAAATTTGTTACTAGGAAATATCTAAAGTATTACCACCACGTTTATTTTAAAATTTTTGTAGCATAAGAGTATTTTAGTCAGAATTTAAAAACTAAAATATAGTTATCCACTGATTACAATGAAAAGTTTTCTAGTTTTGATTTTTTTTTTATAAAGGCTATTGTTATTTAGTTGTTTCATACTATGTAAGTTTTTAACTTCAGGTTAGAACCATAAATGGTTGTTAACTTTCTATCCAAGGTTAGGTCAGTGACAGTGGCATCAAGTTTAATTACGAGGAAGATATAGTAATTGAGTCGGATTTGGATCTTCACATGCATCAATAAGTTTTTATATATTTCTTCATGTAATTTCTAAGACCCCAATATCGGTAAGTTACAATATTGCCATCAAACATATATATTTCATTTTTTGTTTTTATCAAAGAAAAGAGAGAGAGATCCATCTTCTGCATTAATTAAGCATGCATTGGTCCACTCGTGAATCGTGCATATAGTTGTGTCCTTTAAAATATTACTACCACTTTTCTTATACCAATGTTCGTTGCACACTCGTGGGATTTGCGAAGAACCGACAACCATTTCTGTACGTTGTTTATTTAATTTTTCTACTTGTCGGGCTAACGTAAAAGACGAATCTTGGAAAACCAAAAAAGTTGTAGTTCATGTACACGTAATGTTTGATTCAAGGGAAGTATTTCTGTGCTTAGGTTAAATGATATTAAGGTCAACATAGATTGTTATAATTAGGCGATTTTAGAGACTCTAGAACATCCGATCCTCTCCTATCCCGAATGTCTCTCCGTCCCAAAGGAGAATTGAAATCCGGGGCACAAGGGAACCAACCCTTTGCATTACCACTACGCTCACCACCCCCTTGGTATTTTTTCTTTCTTTCTTAAACTACAAGTATACATCACACCCATTAGTGTCATTTATTTGTAACCTATAGGTTTTATTTTCTAATTAGGGTTTGAAATTTGAATACTCCGACACTTTATTTGTGGTAGGATGGATGCCACGCAACGTACGTCCACAATTGGTTACATTACTTAATTGGTTTCATTAAAACCCCACTTTTGATCTACGATCTAGGTACGAGAGATAATGATAAAGTAGAGATCTATAATTCGTATATATAGTTTGAAGTTTTCTTATTGTATAAATATCATATCTTCTTAGAGCACATGCTAAACTTTTTTTTTGTGTGTATAAGAGATGGAGACAGTGTTATAGTATGAATGAGTATGGAATATTTTGAAGGAGACGTGAATATTTATTAATTGATATTATAATTTAAGTGTATACGACAAAATAGAAACATATTAGATATTCACTCGACACGACTGTTCTTACATAGATGTATTGACATAGACATTATATTTATGTGTTTCAGTGTATAGACGTTGTGACTAATGATATTTTTGCAATATATAAGCTGGTCCACTATTCTCAATTGGTTCCCAAATTCCTCTTTGGACCCTCCAACTCTTTATATAGTTTTGAAAACGACATTATGAAATCTAGAGGGAGATTATTTGGTTACATGAGGGGAAAATTCTCAATTGAATTCAAAATCATGGATCTTGGCATAAAGAACAAAAGTGTCGGCTCCATCATTCTTCAAACTTGATTTCAATCATGAGAGGATTAATTTTCGTATTTCTCTCCGCCCTCGCAAGTAGATTTGGTGTATATATATGTTTTACTTAGCAACATGTTAACTATATGCCACATATATTTGTAACAAAAATGGCATTTCTTAGTTATCGTAACGGAACCTAAGAAGTAAGATCTCTTCGATCAGGTAAACCTTAGTCATTTCTTTCTTATATAGTTTCATATATGATGTAATGTGGCAACTTAAAAGTGTTATTTAAATCTCCTATTTGGTATTGGCATATACCCTTATTATATTCTATTGATAAATGATGTGAACCAAGTGTAAAAACGGTCACATGTAAGTATGTAACATATCTCGTTATATATTTTTTTTAATTTCTTATAGGCCAGTAAAATAATATGTCATTGATGAAAGAATAGAAGAGGATACATCTCAGGTCGGTGCCGATCAGCCAACAATCTGGTTGTTGCATTAAATTATACGTAACGCTATTATGGCCATGGACGGACTTACATATAAAGGTATGTGAAGGAGGCCCCAGTAAAAGGTTTTTAGTCTTTTGTTATAAGAACTGAAAATTTTCAACATAGGAAAACTGAACTGTAAAGAAATTCTTCAACACCAATCGTTGCCACACCTCACCACTTTCAAGTTCATTGATCGTGAGATGCGCAACACAATCTCTCCAAAGGACAAAGGAAACACTTTGGAAACTTAATGCTTCTTTCGATTAGCTGATCTCATGTTAGTGTCTTCTTCACACTTGTTGCCTCGTGTTTTATGTGTTTTAGAATATTAAAAAGATTTCTATACTAGGATGTGTAAACATTTTAGAAAAGTACATGCTTTTAAATCATTTTAGACAACCTTTACTGAAACTAAACCTTTACAAAATCGTGCATTACTAAACCAAAATTTTGTATTCCATAGTTCAATTGAATACATGCCAACCCATGTTACAAATATGACACTATAGAAATTATTAAACTTTAATAATTGAAGTTTGAGATAATAATTCATGAAATAAATGGTTATGATCTGCAATTCTGCATCATACCTTGACAGAAAACTCAAGGAAAACAAAAACAAAAACAAAAAGATTGGAACAAGATATTATTAAAATATATTATTTGAAGGTTTAGTATCTTCTTTAATCTTCATTTTGCTCAACATTGTTGGAGGTGGATGGAGCATCGTTCCTCATTATTGGCTCTTCCAAGTCGGCCGTTATGTCATCGAAAGTGAAACCACGCTGATGTCGGGAAACAAAAAAGCTAACCATAGTCACTTTAACATTTCAAAAACACTTGAGATGTGATTAATAATAAAGCAGTTTATGAGCTAATTAATAAACATTAAAATTCAGGTTTTGTGGTATTGGCTCGGAAACATTCCCTTAATTTTACTAGAAGAAATCCAATATAATATGAGGTTAAGCCGTGATATTGTAGACCAAATAAATAACAACATTAGAGATTTTTGTACAAAAATTAATGTGAAGAAAATTTGTGAATGAAAGAGATTACCGTTAGCTCATAGCGTGTCATCTTTACCACTTGTTCAGGTTTTAATTCACCATCGAGAAGTCGTCTAGCTAACAGTCGTGACGTCTGCAAACATACAATAAGAGATCACAATTAAACACTAATTGCAACAAACTGAGAACACATCAACCAATTTCTATTATTCTCCAATAATAAACAAGATTATTAGCGTAGATCTTCATGTAATCGATGTGAATTAAGGTAATTATAGTAAAATATATTATCATATATCTCAGAGATGATATACTAAATTCCTATAAATTACATAATGAAATTACTTTTCAAGTAACACCAAATTACATAATGAATTTTTTCCGAAGGGATGATGTACAAATTGAACTCCTATAAGTATTTTTTTATATGTGAAGTAAAAACATTAAACATCAATTTCAATACGAATAAAACTTCATATTTTAAAATGAAATATTTTTCAAAGTTTAGGGTTTCAGGAGAACATGCATTAACAAAAAAATAAATAGAAATCAAGAACATGCAAAACAAAAATAAAAATATAGGATGGATGAGTGAAAGGAATTAAACTAACCTTGAGTTCATCAACCAGAATCTCCAACTTGTGATGATACTTTGACATATCTTCTGCCATAGAATCATAAAAGACATGCTCAAGAGCTCGAACCACCGGAACAACATCATCTGGCCAGTAAGAATCATCATCACGAGCCCCTTTCTTCTTACTTGTACGACACTCGTGCTTAACTGCTTCCAGGAGCTCCCCCAATCGCTTGTCACGATCCGAATCACCGGTTAACAAATCAAAATCCTCCAAGATCGACTTATAAACCGTACTGGTTTTAGGACTCTTTCTCTGAACAGTTCTTTTACCCTTTGAAGTCTTAGTCACTTGGTCTTTCTCAATGTCAGGAAGATCACCAAGGCGTAAACTCGTCTTTGCCACAAGACGATCAATCTCATTCTTTTGGTGCACGTCAAAGTTCTTATCAGTGAACTTCCTCACCTTCTTCTTAACAAAATCATAAACATTTTGCACGATGAAGCAAGGATGCTCTCTACGGTTTGGGATTTGCTTATTTTCCGGCACGAAATTCACAACACACTTGTGCTTCACAGATTCAGCAAACACCTCATCACGATGGAAACTGTAGAACAGGTTTCTTGAATCTTTGGATTCCCATTTTCCAACATGTTTTTTATCCACATCCTCTGGACGATAAAACCAATGGACTGCAAGTTTCACGTATTTTTCTTTGTTTGGTATATAAATATCCTGTCCAACAAATAATTTGATCAAATGATAAGGTAAAAACTAAAAATCATATCAATTTTTTTTTTTGTTCTTTTCACTAACCTTTATAATGGCACAATAGGGCTTGCTGTTTGGGTCGTCTGGAACCAATTGCACTGAATCCTCCTATGGGGAAAAAAAAGATATATAATGTAAATGGTAATGCAATTGAAAAAACTACACAAATGAAGGAAAAAATAAATCTTTTGGCTATCCATATAATTTTAGTCGTTTCACACATATAGAAAATTATTGTTTTGCATATAACTCATTATCAAATAGTTTGTAAGTTTTTTTTTTTTTTTTT
>Ga0041059_1001955_pt1 | contig 15883 bp, 13 predicted proteins | sample AraColnosormetaG_FD_56232 | JGI IMG/M metagenome (GOLD analysis project Ga0041059, IMG submission 56232) | Arabidopsis roots microbial communities from North Carolina, USA - Col MF nosort | ecosystem: Host-associated > Plants > Roots > Unclassified | place: USA: North Carolina | collected...
TTTTTTTTTTTTTTTTTTTGGATTTACTTGTTCAAAATCTGAAAAAATGTTTACAGAAGGTTAAAATGAACCAAAAGGCATATCAAGCTAGATTTTGAATTACCCTATTTCATCGTATACACAAAACTGATAATGTGGACACAGTTGATTTTACTTCTCGATGACATCGTAGTTTTATTTAATTTGGAAACCACGGCCCATATGAGCACATTTCAATTAAAAACCAATGGTAAGAGCATTTTCCATGCAAGATTCGAGAGATATTAACCCAGTGACTGTTAAAACAGCTTAGAACCCTAATAACGAATTTCAATTACTCAATTTACCATTCGCATTTCGCAATAACCAAACTGAGCCAGTCACAAGGAGTAAACCGAACCGGATTATTTATTTATAAAATGAAAGAAAGGAAACCAAACAACAACAGCAGTAGTAGTCTGACGTAAACCAAAAAGCAGGCAGATCAACAACTAAAAGAAACTCAAATTACCAAAACAAACAGGAAATTGCAAACTAAGTTTTTTTACCATATGCATACAAAGACCATAAAAGGTTCTGATAATCACCGGTTTCATCTCTCAGTATTTAATCCGGCCATCTCCTTCCGTTATGACATCGTTGAAAGTGCCACCACTCGGGATCATCGGCAACACATGTTCTTGGTGCGGACAAATCACATCCAACAGGTAAGGTCCTGGTGTATCCAGCATTGTCTGAATAGCTTCTCGGAGATCTGCTTTCTTTGTCACCCTCGCCGCTGGAATCCCGCAAGCTGCTGCAAACAGCAACATGTTCGGGAATATCTCGTCCTCCTGAGCCGGATCCCCGAGAAATGTGTGAGCTCGGTTAGCTTTGTAGAACCGATCTTCCCATTGCATAACCATGCCAAGATGCTGGTTGTTTAATAAAAGTACCTTCACTGGAAGATTCTCTACACGAATAGTGGCTAGCTCTTGCACATTCATTATAAAGCTTCCATCTCCGTCAATATCCACAACTATCGCATCAGGGTTAGCAACAGACGCTCCAATCGCAGCAGGAAGTCCAAATCCCATAGCTCCAAGGCCTCCTGATGATAGCCACTGCCTTGGTTTCTTGTAATTGTAGAACTGCGCCGCCCACATTTGATGTTGCCCGACACCAGTACTTATTATGGCTTTTCCATCAGTCAACTCATCAAGGACCTTAATCGCATACTGTGGAGGAATAGCTTCCCCAAACGTCTTAAAGCTCAACGGAAACTTCTGTTTCTGTACGTTCAACTCATTCCTCCAAACTCCAAAATCAAGCTTAAGCTCCTCCGCTCGGTTCTCAAGAACCTTATTCATCCCTTGCAAAGCCAGCTTAACATCACCACACACAGACACATGAGGAGTCTTATTCTTCCCAATCTCAGCCGAGTCAATATCAATATGAACAATCTTAGCCCTACTAGCAAAAGCCTCAAGCTTACCCGTGACACGATCATCAAACCTTACCCCAAACGCCAACAACAAATCACTATGCTCCACAGCGTAATTTGCATACACAGTCCCATGCATTCCAAGCATATGTAACGACAACTCATCATCACAAGGATAAGATCCCAGCCCCATCAACGTACTCGCAACAGGGATCCCCGTAAGCTCAACAAACCTACCCAATTCATCGCTAGAATTCAAACAACCACCACCAACATACAACACAGGCTTCTTAGACTCAGAAATCAACCTAACAATCTGCTCCAAATGAGAATCTTCCGGAGGTTTAGGCATCCTAGACATATAACCAGGTAATCTCATAGCCTGTTCCCAATTAGGAATCGCAAGCTGTTGTTGAATATCTTTAGGAACATCAACCAAAACAGGTCCAGGTCTACCAGAAGTAGCTAAAAAGAAAGCTTCCTCAATAATCCTAGGGATATCTTCAACATCCATCACAAGATAGTTATGCTTCGTAATCGAACGCGTTACCTCAACAATCGGAGTCTCTTGAAACGCATCTGTACCAATCATACGACGAGGGACTTGTCCTGTGATTGCTACAAGAGGAACACTATCTAACAACGCATCGGCTAATCCGCTAACGAGATTTGTAGCTCCGGGACCTGAAGTGGCTATACAGATACCTGGTTTACCTGAGGATCGAGCGTATCCTTCTGCTGCGAATACACCTCCTTGTTCGTGACGAGGAAGGACGTTACGGATTGAGGAAGAGCGGGTTAAGGCTTGGTGAATCTCCATTGATGCACCTCCAGGGTAAGCGAATACGGTTTCTACGCCTTGACGTTCTAAAGCTTCGACGAGGATATCAGCGCCTTTGCGGGGTTGATCTGGAGCGAATCGGGAGATGAATGTTTCGGGTTTGGTAGGTTTGGTTGGAGAGGGAGTGGTTGTGACATTGGTGGTTGTGTTGAGCACGGCGGAGATGGAGGAGGGAGAGCTGGATTTGATACCGCGGCGGCGGGAGGAGGAGGATGATTTGTTGGGGTTTAGGGAGAATGGGAGGGAGAATCTGGAGATTGGTAATGGTGATTTGGAGGAGGAAGGAGATGGTTTGGTGGAGAAGGAGATCGAAGAAGATGTTGTTGTTGTTGTTGTTGCCGCCGCCATGGTTCAGGAGAAAGATGAGCAAGAGATAGAGAAACAGAGAAGAAGAAGAGACTTGTGAACATGATTTGTTTAAAAATGAGACTTGAAGTTTAAGGGTTTTATGTTGGATTACGAAAATGCCCTCGGGATTTGATTTTTGGTCCTTTATTTATAGATAAAACTCACGTGACGCTGGAATCTCTAGTCTATCTATTGTATTTGTGATTGAGCCTTCGATATGCTAAAACCTAAATGTAGAATTTGTGGCTGAGAAATTTATCAAATTGATCTTTCTTTCTTTTTTTATTGGTTAAGAGAATGGATACAAGCTGCAAGTTGGTTCCACGAATTGGACAAAAACATAGTCCTGGTGATTTGAGATTTAGATTTTAAAGATACTTCTTGATGACAATATAATTTGTATACATGAATAAAAAACTTATAAGGTCTATAAGGAACAAGAGATAAGTGAAAATGGAATAAGAATGGAGAATTTGGCTACAAAAACAATAACAAAACTAAGAGCTTCCTCAAAGGGCTGATAATGTCGTTTGGTTCGTTCTTCTCCTCCTACTCCTCGGAGCATTGCCTGTAGCGCGATTCAGAGTTTAGAAACTTTCACAAATGAGTGTTTATCTCAGCATTTCTTGCATGAAACAACCCAACATGCATTACAGAAACATGGAACAGAGACTCCATCCATGACACCAGAGCGAACGAATACAGAACAAACAAAACTCATGGGACGAATAGATATAATAAAGATACAAGGAGACAGAAGCGTGTCGATAGCAGAAGCAATGGAGACAGCAAAGCACTAATCTTTTGAGACAATAAGCCAAAAAAAAAAACTAGCTGAAATTCATCCTAAAGTCTTCCACTATCTGATCTATAACCAATCTACTTCTATATCCACCAATATGATTACAAATTATTGAGGAATGAACCAAGAATGTGGTCTAGTCAAAATGATCTTTAAAGGAATTAACAGAACTATTGAATCAATGACTATATGTCAAGTAACATAACCAAAATGTAGATATATAATGCGAGATCAATTACCTCGTAAAGAAAGTACTACACTAAGAAGATCCAACGATGATGTTGTTGATTGGGATGAAAACGAGCTTCACGAAGAATCCAACGAATCCCATCACCACAAATCCAATCGCCGTACGCACAGCTACTTTCGTGAATTCTGATAACCAATTCAATTACAAATGATATCAAAATTTCAGAAAACCCTAATCTACAGATCAAAAATCGGAAATGAGATTTTTTTGAGAAAAGGCGTTACCCTTGCGATCGGGTTTGTGACAGCGCTGGACGAGACGAACACTGCTCTTAGCGAAATCTCTGAGAGGATCGATTGCGGAATCAATGGCTTCCATGACTTCTTTTTAGATCGGAATTGGTAATCGAAATTAGGGTTTCAGCAGGTTCGTTTAAGGATGAAAATTGGGTTTTATTTTTGACATTTGGTTTTATACTTTAGTTCCGTTGACTTTCGCCTCCACCATAATTTCTCCAATTCAGATTTGATTCGGTCTGAACACAAAGTCCGGTTTGGTTTCTTATTTGTCTTAATATCGATTACTTTCCATCTATAAAATATTTTTCTACAACATCTTAAGAATTATAATTGAGTGATGTTGATGCTACTATTTTAAGTTTAGAAAATAAACACTAAAAAGACAAATGTCTCACTCATCAAAGTAAAACTCTTGAAAAGTGCAAGAGCTCTGAAATTTGAGAACGAAGACAAGACTCCTTGTTTTTTTTTGTTTTTTTTTGCTAAAAATTTAAATATTCATTATTACAATGAAAATTTCGGTTACATAATAAATGGTAACCAAATCATGGTTCCATGACAAAAAAGGATAAAAAGCATGGAAGCATACCAAGACTCCTTGTTACTACGTCAATCTCTTTTATACGTTTTCAGCCAAGATTCCGGATTATGAAAGAATCTTGGGATTCTAACACTTTTTCTTTTTTTGCTTGAAAGAGGTTTACAAATTTTAACACTTTTTTTTTGTTGAGGATTTTAGAGTGAAACACATGTTTTGAACTGTCTTCAACTGAACAATTCATGTTAGGCGTCTATATAACCGTCGGTTATTCACGAGGTAACTACACATGAACATGATAAATTTACTCTCTCTTTTCATTAAAAAAAAGTTGTACAACTTAATTACTTATGTCATGAAAATAGTATATACGTAAAAGTAGATTATTTTTGTGGTTTTCCTTTTTTTTACTATAACAATAAATAATTCTATGTTACCTAAATTTTCTTAGGTAGTATAATGGATCAAATTGATATGGAGTAAACAAAAGAAAAACTTAAATAATCTGGTCTATAATTTGAAGCGCTTCAAGCCTTCAACATCAATCCGAGTACGAACAATAATATGAGATTTCATCAAAATATTATCCTGGAAACGATTTTTCATTTATATGCGATTATATTGTTAATGAAAGTTGGAAATACATAATCTAGACACGTAAATGTCGTATTGATCATGTTGTGAAATGAGCTGTCGCCTTGGTGGCACTTTTTGGCATTCTCTATTTCTCTTTCCACATTTACCACAATGTATCCAAATAGGCAAATATATAAGCTTAGAGAGTTGGCTGCACGTTTTTGCTAAACTTGATAAATGAGTCAATACAACCAATATAGCCACCATCCATATCTACAAATCTACACTTATCATCTAAACTTGAAGAATATTTGTTATTTTATCACTAACCACAAAAGACAAGACTCGTTACTTAAGTTAAATGATAGTGACATGATTAAGAGAATATTAGCTATTAGGTCGGAAATAAGAGAAATAAGACTGGTAGTGGTATGGTTATGTAAATTATCAGTACATGTATATAACACTTGTCCAAATAATGGCTTTCACATTACAAGTCATTCTTTCCCTGAGACTACTGCAAGAAACAAACACGGAATTCTCGTGATAAACGGATTAGTACGAAGGAAAAAGTAAAATGCAGTAACCAATTTTTATATTTCAAAAAACAAGGCATTTTGGATGCAATGAAATATTTAGATATATAAATTTGACTAGTGACAACAATTTAAAGTTGTTAGATTTCTCAAATCCAAAAAAAAGGAAATAAATAAATAAATAGTTTATGGCTATTCAAATTGTGTATTATTTTTTCTATTGGTTAAAATCTATAAAAGATTTTTTTTTTATTACTTCTTAAATTTATGTTTATAGCCAAAACATCTAATAAAATGGGACAGAGAATAATAACTAGGAATTCAAACACATTATCAATGATTAGCAGAATAAAAGTTTGGAACATCTAAACCTAATGACTTTATACTTCCCCTTTTTAGAGTTTACTTTGTATGGAAAACTTTGTAAGCTAACAAACAAAAGTATTGAAATCGTGAAAAATAGTAAAGCTTTTTGAGCTGCAATATTTGATGCGTTGAAACGAGTTGGAAACAGCTTTCACTACACTAAAAACAAACTTAATCTCAAAATTTAGATGGATTAAACTCAAAACTTTTTAATTAATTGAATAGGATTTTAGGATGATGCAGTGAATATAGACTATTTGGTGAAAAAATACAACGTAACGTACGTGGCTGCTCTAAGCCTATATAACATAGCCCAAGAGAGTCGTGTTCTAATGTGATTAAGTAAAGTGAGGGAGAAGCAACGAGAGATAGAGATAGAGAGATCAAGATGAGAGGATCTGATCAGAAGATTCTACTGATGGTTATGGTGGTTGTAGCAGTTGTAGCTGCGGCTCAAGGCCAAGAAGAGACTACTGGATTCGTGACATGGGGTAACAATTACTACCAGACATGGGGACATCAAGCTTTGGTTATTAATAAAACCTCTGAGCTCCAGCTCACCCTCGATAAAAACTCTGGTTTTCTATCTCTCTTTCTCTCTGTCTACATGTGTCTGTGTGTTTGTGTCTAGTCGATGATTGTGATTGGTCTATGTTCCTTACAGGGTCCGGGTTTGAATCCCAATTGATTTACGGATCAGGATACTTCAACGTAAGAATCAAGGCACCTCAAACTACGTCTACGGGAGTCATTACTTCCTTCTATGTACGTGAATGACCAGTAAACTTAAGTTTGTCTAAAAATAAAGATGATGAGATTACGTACCTGAATAGCTTTTTGAAATCTGTTTTTCTGCTATACGGCAGTTAATCTCCCGTTCAAGCCGCCATGATGAGCTCTGTTTCCAGATCTTGGGAAAGAATGGGCCACCGTATTTGCTGAATACGAATATGTATCTGTACGGTGAAGGAGGCAAAGATCAGAGGTTTCGTCTCTGGTTTGATCCAACAAAAGATTACCATTCCTACAGTTTTCTTTGGAACCCTAATCAACTTGTGTGAGTATCATATAACACTTTTTATCAGATCATCCATTGATTAACATCAGTAACAAAAAGAAAATGTATTTCCACATTTTCAGGTTTTATGTTGACGATACACCGATCAGGGTGTACAGCAAGAATCCAGATGTTTACTACCCATCGGTGCAGACAATGTTCCTAATGGGAAGTGTGCAAAACGGATCGATAATTGACCCGAAGCAGATGCCTTACATTGCTAAGTTCCAGGCATCAAAGATTGAAGGGTGTAAGACTGAGTTCATGGGAATAGATAAATGCACTGATCCTAAGTTCTGGTGGAATCGCAAACAGCTAAGCTCTAAAGAGAAGACACTGTACCTAAACGCAAGGAAGACGTACCTGGATTATGACTATTGTTCTGACAGACAGCGATATCCAAAGGTGCCTCAAGAATGTGGAAGTTACACTTAGAGAAAGATCAATACCTGTCACAGGGTTAAGCCTACAAAACAATTATCTTGAAAAAATAACTTATGTTACTGTAAGATGCTTTATGATAAGCCTTTTCTATCAAATAACAACATTATTGTCATCAATGCTAGATACATTACTATGTCACGAGTTCATATACAGATACCTATTTACACAGAACCAAGTTGGTTCAGATCGGGTTTGCTTGAGGTTTACAAGCACTGAAACCTCTGAAAAGAACCTTACAGGTTACAAGACTGCATTTTCTCAGACATCAAGATAAGTCAAATATGAGAAAAAATCGGAAAGAAGCATACAATAGAAACTGCACATTAGATTATATATAGTTAGGCTAAGTCGCAGCAATGATGGTTTTGCTACAATAACATATACGTTAACAGAGAGAAACAAGAGTTTTTTTTACTCTTCTTTAACGAAGCCTTTTCATTGAATTTAGGCATAATCTATCAAACACATCCAAAATTCAAGGCGAGGTCGACTAATATCTGCTATCTTCAAGCAGGTCAAGCATCATCTGGAATACTCTGAGCTTAACTGCAAAAATGATACCAAAACATTGAAAGGTAAGTTTAAGGAGCCATAGTTCATTGATTCATTCAGATTCAGCAGAAGAGCAAGAGAATCTAGTTGTTTGATATAGCAATGTTTGCAAATTGCGATATGAAAACAATTTTCAAATCTTGATGATTACAGGATTAGAGATTGTTTATCATTCCAAATCCTAAAACCTTAATAAACAGAGAAATCTTGGACTAACATGATTATATCCCAAACAAACCAGACTTAGAGATTGTTTATCATTCCATCTCCTAAAACCCTAGACGATCATGTAATCAATCAATGTATATCACATTGCACAGAAAATGAAACTTTACCCTTGGCCGTCGAGATTCCCTTGACCGGAACTTCCACCACTACCATAAGAGACATCATCTCCCGTCCCCGTCGAAGTCTGCCAAACACTCTGCCACGCCTGAGACGGAGGCTGGACATAAACACCATTCGGATCCATAGCTGGTCTCCCAATCATCATCCCTCCAGGACCAGCTGGTTGTCCCATCGGCGGATAATAGTAAGGCACGCCGCTCGCGGTAGGAGCCACCACCATTCCACCACCGAGGACTGCGGCTTCGTCCTTAATCTCATCTCTAGGAACAATATCAACAAGGAAATCGAAGATATCAGTCCTAGTAATCGCAGCAGCGATATCGTTTTTCTGAAGCGTACGACGTTTATTCTCCTCAGCGTGAAGCCAAGATCTGATCGTGAGCTCGAGAATGAAAAGCTCACAAGCTTTCGCGAAGAGAATCGGTGCTTCTGCGGAGATCATACGAACATCTTCATCGGCTTTCATGATCTTTTTTATCCTAGCTAGTGGAAGCTGATGGTTTTTGAAATCGTTAACTTGTTCGATCTCTTGGCGTTGGTAGGTCCAGAATAGTTGGAGCTGTTGTTGTTGTTGTTGGAGAAGGTGGTGGTAAGAAGCTCCTCCTCCTGCGGCGGAGATGGTGGTTCCAGGTGGTGGAGGAGGGATTCCGGCGGCGGAGGGAGGTGGTTGCTGGTTGTTGGTATCCATTGGTCGGTTTTGGATTTTGATTTTTGGATCAAAAAGGTCGTGACAAGTTTTTGCCAAAGGGATTGGGGTACAAGTGGATAAGGTGGACAGCGATGTAGCTGATGATTTTCTCTCTTTTTTTTCTATTTCCTAAATTAATTTTTTTCTATTTTCTATTTCAAGTTAAATTTTGTTTTTTTTTTACACGTACCAAAGTTCATATGCATCCGAAATGAACCAAAAGAAAACATCAAGAGTGAAGAGAGCTGTCAGGAAAATGTTGCATCAAGAGTGAAGAGAGCTCTTTATTTCCGACTTTGTCTTTGCCATCGAGTATCGTCTTCAAGGTATCATCGCATCGTATCCGCCATTTACTACACTTCGTAATCTACAAATGAAACAAGTGAGCTCTAAACAAATCATAATCTCTAAACATGAAAATGCAATCTATGACCACCAAACAGAGAAGCAAGCACAAGGTCCAAAGCCACCTAAAGACACTCTATATTCGTAACTGGTGAATTCTTCATCTGACAGTGTATGAATTGACAAGCTAAGTTTTCAAAATATGCAATCAGAAAAGACCATTTCCACAAACAAAACCAAAACATTCAAGTGAGTAAACAACATTTTCAGCGTAGATGTCAATTACTCCAATAATGACCAACACAAGAATCAAATCACTACCATTCTCCAGTCTCTAGAGACTCCAATCCCTAAATGCATAAACATGTAAAGAGGAGATCATAAGGAAAGTAAAAAAGCTAACCCAAGGAAACTCGAGCAGAGTAACACCCTCATCTACGAGCTTGTGATCAAAGGCATAATCTAGCAATTTTCTCAAGGCGGCGTCAAAAGAGATTTCGCTTTGGCCGACGAATCTAGCCAGCGGCTCTGAGACTTTCACAATATCATTGAACCCCCATTTTTCTATAGTACCTCCACCGGTAGCCTTCACCTTCGCCGACATAGTTCTAACGTTAGGAAAATGTCGCAACAAAAGCTCCGTCATCTCTCTGACTCCGACGACTTTGTCTTGGCCATCGAAAATCGTCTTCAAGTTATCATCGCACAGTATCTCCTCTATATTCTCCGGATTCTACAAATCAAAGACCTATAAATCAGATACATTGCTCCAACAGAAAGAATCAGATCAAAAGACCTAGAAATCACCAAAAAAAAAAGTAGAATGAAAGGAAACTGGAGAAGAGTTTCGAAATCCCTAACCCAAAGATTGTGATCATCGGTATACTGCTCCACTTTCTCCATGGCGGTGGAAAAAGAGACTTCGCTTTGGCCGACGAATCTAGCCAGCGACTCTGAGACTGGAAAAATCTTATGAATTCCTCCTCTTCTATCAACGCCGGCGCCGGTAGCCGTCGCATTAGTCACCGCCTTCGCCATCAGTGTCCTGCATCCTCCTAGAATCTTAGAAATTGGCGACATTGTTGTTTCTCCTTCACTCCACTGCCCCTAACAATAAACAATTGAAGAAAAGTCTCCAACTAAAGAAATTGATGCAACTCATTTTGGGCCTTGTTGAATATTTATATATGGGCCTAATTGGGCTTCAGTTATATTGGGAGTTTATGAAGATCTTTCGATTGCTCAACATATCACTAACATTAACAATGAATTTTGTCTATTTCTTTGTTCCTCAATTCTAGTTTCCATACATAAAATCACACATTTTCAGATCAAAACATAGGAAGACGAATGCAAACAAGATTTTTAATCAGTTGTGTGGCCGTGTAGTGAGCGAAGATCGCATATCGACAATAGCAGATTTATCGGCACCAAGCTTCATTGCCTCTTTACTAGCTCTAATGAACCGAGAAGTAGCTCCTTTGACATACTCATGAGCTTGTTTCACAGTCATCTTCTTTCCAATTTCTTCCGGGAAGCTACTGAGGAAGTGATCACCATTGAGAACCGCTGCAAGCTGAACCACTTCACCTTGAAACTCAGAAAGAGCAGCGTCTTCTTTAGGCTCAGTGGCTCTCATAGGTGCAACTTCAGGTAGAGTCATGGGACAATCGGTTCGAGGAGTGGTTAAGTGAGATACAACGTCTTCGAAAGTAGCAGCCCATGCATCTCTATGTGTTAAGAAATTGGAAGAGAGATTGAAGAGTTTCTTGATTGTCGCTGGTATTGATGAATGCTCGTACTCTGAGCTCTCTGTTGGTCCTTTTGCTTCACTTACGACTTCATTCAAAACATATAATAAAATAAGATGTTATTAAACTATATATAGTAAAAAAATATTAAAATCAAATGGGGTCAAAGGATGGTTGAAAAACATGAGTCACGCAACGACGCCGACAAATTATAATATACTCCATCTTTCAATGGCATAATCAATGGATTCAATTATTTTCTCCACCATTATTAATGAATACAATCTTATAGTTGTCAAATGCCATCCATGTGATTTGGTTTTTGCAGCCTTAAATTTTGTTAGCAAATGTCAAAAATCTGTCGGAAATAGTAGTAGAAAGTGGAAATACATGAAATACAAATGAATTTCTTTTTTTGGGTTAAAGAAATGAATAGTTTCAATATTAATAATTCATAAGTGAAAAAAATAGTACGTTAAATAGGCATAAATACTACATATAAGTTTTTTGGTCAGTAGTTTCAAAACTATTTATATATCAAGTTCAAAAGCGGAGTGTTCTTGTTAATTTGGAAAAAAGCTTGAGGATTCTACTAAAAAGCAATGCACACTAAGAACAAATTTGTAAAATTATAATAGAGAAAAAGAGAACTAACCGGTTCCTTTTTGAATCCAAGGCGAAACCATAATGGTAGGAACACGAACACCTAACCGGTCGAATTTAAAGAAACCAGGAGCCGGTCCAGTATTCCCATCGGGATTTGGTATACCGACATAAGGAGTCTTGACGTGATCATAGAACCCACCATGCTCATCATAGGTTATAACTAGGAGCGTCTCGTTCCACTGTGGACTCGACCTAAGTGCCTCGTACACTTCTTTAACCAGCTTTTGACCGTTAGCCACGTCATGCGACGGGTGATCATCGTTAGCCGGTAAACCTTTGAGATCGAAATACCTCGGTTCGATTACGGTTAAGCTCGGTAACTTTCCTTTGGCCGCGTCTTTCTTGAATTTCAAATCGTATTGATGCAAATTGAAAATGTACTTTAGCTGTCGGAGATTACGGTAGAATAATGTGGTCGGAATATTCTGAAAGTATATTCCGAAGTCGATGTCGTTGCTATGAAGCGAATCAAATATCGTCTTCTGTGGATACCTGAAATTAAATGATGAATACATAACTATGCAAAATTTTATAATAGTTTATATTATCTCAATATTTTCTATGGAAACTAATCTTAAAAATTCAGTAATCAAGTGTGAAATTAAACTAATGAAAATTAACAAGGACTAATGAAAATAATAATTTAAAGAAAGAATTTGATAATGTTACCCTTGAGCGAGTTGTTTCTTGACATGGCTAGTGGAACCATGTGAGGTAGCCGAATAGACAAATAACCGGTTTGGTTGAGTCGGACCGGGAATTGAAGAAAACCACCGGTCGAACACAGCGAATTCCTTAACCAGCTCAGCATAAACCGGAACAGCTTCAGGCCTAAAGCCTTTCATTACAGTCTCCGACAAATTTCCCGGCATGGAAAGCGCTTGCTCAACGAAACCCATCATGGACGGGATCTGACCCGGCCCAGACCCGAATACTTGTTGCTCAACAGCTTCAAACGAATGACCCGGATCCGGATCCACAAACTCAGCATCACTAGTGAAACATATAGTTTGTGTAGAATTCGGAACCGGGTTACATTCTTGACCCGTTACACCGTTTATTGTCGGGTTTACTGAGTTCTTCATCCATCCTAAGAGATGATCGAAAGATCGATTCTCCAACACTAAAACGACGACGGTTTTGATTGGTGATTGCCATTGATGAGATCCTTGAGCTACATGTGTTTGTGTGAGAAGACAGTAGAGTGTGAGAAAGTGTGAGAAAGTTAAAGAAAATCTTGAAGCTGATGATGGTTTCATGGATGGGTTTTTTCTTGGGAAAAATCTGGTTAAGCTTTTGGTGTAGAATTTGTGTCTGTGGTTTTGTTTTGCCTTAGATTGGTTACATGAAAGAAGAACATAAAGACAGTGGAGAGATAATTGTCTCTTTGTAACCAAAATACAAAAAGATAAAAAGTTTTAAATATATAGTATTATAAAGATTTTGGGTAAATGTGAAGTGTAGAGAGCAAGAACAAAAAAGCTGTGGTGTCTATTTACTGCTTTATTTGTTTCCACTACTACTGCTTTGATTTAGGTGGGCTCGATATGTAGAAGAAGATTCTGTTCTCACTGAGAAAAAGTAACTAAAAACGCAGAGATTTACTCGGTCAATGAAATTCTTGAATTTTGGCTGATTTTATTATTTGTAGCTATATTATAAAACTTGGAAATATATATGCACGTGAAGTCGTGAAGAGTTGGTCTTGAGAAAACCACGTAGATGACCTCAGGGTTGATGTTGTTTTCTTGTAGATTTTAGTGTTACAAGTGGATTCCTAGAGTTCTAAATAGTTTACTAGTTGTGAGAGATCTTGACAAATGTATATCATAACTTTAAAAACATAAATTGGATCCACAATCCATACAAATGTTTATAACTTTATATCTGAGTTTTTTTTAAGGAGTATTGTATAAATTCTCTGTACCAAGAGTATCGGAAAGTAGTATTAATATACTTAAAATAATTGAACAATAAATCATCATCATGGTAGTTACTTTTGTCTAAGGTGCCCCACTGATCTTCCATTAGGAAAAAATAATTGGAATTTGGGAGTTAAAGGAAGAACCAATGCTTAGTGCTTTTTCATTCTCCAAATTTCTTTAGTATTTTTAGTTTTTCTGCCTCAAGTTTAGTGTTTTTAGACCATGTACATAGGTGATATAATTAGAGTATCAAGAGTCACAAAATAATTTTTAATATATCAAACAATAGATTTAGGCCTGATACTGTATCAGTGCAGTGATTCTTTTGATACCCAGTATCGGATGACGTGGAGGCTTATGATTCGTCTGTGAAATTCGTTTTTTTCTGGAAAAAAAAAAACATTTTTCTCTCCGATAGTCTTTCTACTGTTTTAGCTAAGTAGCTACATTTTCCGCAAGTGAGTAATTTTGCCAACTTTTCGTGATTATGCGACATAATTTTACAGTAATTTTGTAACTCTATATTTTTATAAATTTATTTTTTGATTTTGCAAATATTTTTTTTTTTAATGATACCAATATCGGTATCACCACTGGAAACAATTTATTACCAGTATCATAAAAAATCTCAAATAATAAATAAACATTAAAATTAATATTAAAATATTGTTAATGATACTCATAGTGTATCAACTATGTGCATGCTCTAAAAATTGTTAGTTTACCATATATAGTTTATTTTGTGATTCACAAAACAACGGAATAACGAAATTATTTCGAATTTTTTGTAAATTAAATAATTACGTAAAAACGCATTAGAAAGATGTTGAGGAACAATTTCATTTCTTCGCTCTTAATCAAGACCTTATTACAAAACAAAAGGAAAAATGTGTAGGAAAAATGATATCAAGAAAAAGAGTGAAGCCAAAAAAATAGAAGACAAAAACAAGAGACTGGAAAGAATCGCCCCCCACCACAAGTTCACCACTGGGCTCGTGAGTAAGTGAACTGATACCTCATGCAACCAACTAGATTTGGTCGTGTGAACACATTCATAGTATATATTTGTCAATTGAACATAAGCTTTTTAAGTTTGTCTTCTAACCCATTCTAAAAATATATTTAATCTCTCTCACCCATAGTACTGAATTACAAAGGTTTTGAATCGAAGGTATATTATAACTTTTTTTTTTTTGCTAAGTTTATGATTTGCATTATGATCAGCGTTCACATCTTCGGAGCTAAACTTTTTTTAACAAAAAGAACATAGTGAATTTGGCTACGCCACTGCATTTAGCAATCGAAGAAGCAATTATATTTGCTGGAGGCGCCACGCCGCCACCATATGAAACACATATTCAGTCACTAGCAGTCCTCTTTCTTTAGTGATTGGCAGGCAAGTTTTGTGACTTAATAGTGTTGGTGTTCATATAATCTGCAGAACTGAAATGGTCATATCTTTCTTTTCTGTTTGAGTGTTCATTTGGGTCTGTTTGTTGCAGCCTCTGTATCAAACATCCAAATTTGTTTCGAGGAAGCGAGAAGCTTGATGTTTCATGGGATAAAGGGTTGTATGATTCCAATGTACTGGTGGCTTTTAGGAGACCTAGACCTGAATGGCGTCCGCAACAGTGCTTCTTCATACAGGTACTCAACTGATCGGTGAAGCTATCTTAGAAAGTGAATTTTCCAAATTATGCTATGTTAAATACATTCAATTTTTTTCAACCTGGTACAGCATTCTCTTTCGCCAGAGATAGGGGTTCATGGCACCCCAGTTGACAACTTTTCTCGGTCAGGGAGTGGAGGTGTAAATCTTTCTAAATTGGCTGTTGGTTTAGACTTGAGTGAGCCAGCGAGTTCAAAATGGAGCAGCACAACCAGCGTAAAGTTTGAGGTACCCGGACATTACCTTCTTCAGACATTGTAGTACAATATTTTTCTCTTTGCTGTTTTTTGCTTTGGTGAAAAAGAGTATTATTTTCCATTGGTGCAGCATGTGCGTCCGATTAACGATGACGGACGGGCGATATCAGAGATCTGGACGGATTTCCTATAACATGCAGGTGATATTGGATCTCGCTTCCCTTAATTTGTTTCCTTAAGCTCTAGCATAAAACTGATATTTACATGTGTAGAATTCTCTGCTATGCAGTGGAAATACCCATGACAGTATGGTAGTTTTAAAGCAAGAATCCCGGTTTGCAAA
>Ga0041059_1001956_pt1 | contig 15872 bp, 14 predicted proteins | sample AraColnosormetaG_FD_56232 | JGI IMG/M metagenome (GOLD analysis project Ga0041059, IMG submission 56232) | Arabidopsis roots microbial communities from North Carolina, USA - Col MF nosort | ecosystem: Host-associated > Plants > Roots > Unclassified | place: USA: North Carolina | collected...
TTTTTTTTTTTTTTTTGTCCTTTTGATGATGATAATATAATATAATGTGAGGAGGATTAGATTTGGCAAACTCACTTTAGAAACCAACGAGAATTGTGAAACGTGCACAATCACATTATCCACTAACCAACAAGAAGGTCGACCACTTTCCCTCCTTTTCTTGTTATCTTGCACCTCAAGGAAGCAAATTACCTTCTTGGGCCTAATATTATTTTGTTAGTTTATGCAAATGGAAAAGACCAAAATTAATAATTTTGTTTGTTTTTTCTTTTTGATTTTTAGTTTGTAGAAGTTATTTGACATAATAAAGTTTTGGAACTTTATAAAATTTCACATGTAAACATAAAGACAAATATTTCACAAACACACAAACACATCTCTTGTTGTGAATCTTGTGACACGTTTGGTTTCCGAATTGAAAAAGTACATATGTCTAAGATCCATAACTAGTTGTATATAACTAATTAAATACAATTTTTAAAAGATTTAGAAGACTAAAAAAACAAAAAGGGACAAACGGACCAAAATATGCCACACCTCCAACTTCCATGATCTAAATCATTTTTCTCTAGTATATATATATATAAATGAGAGCCTATTCTATAACAAAATCAGTTGCCAACAAAAGTCTCAACTTTACATTACACATATTTCTTTTGAATTCCCCCAAACACTTCAATGGAGAACTCCGTAAACAACTGCGTGAGACAAAGAGTATTCTCCAATCACCAAATCAGAATGATACACGAAGAAGAAGATCATGAAGAGAGTAGTTGGATAGTCTACTTTGAAGATATTGATCATGATGATGAAATGGTAGAAACTGAAGGAGAAATGACTCATTACTACGATAATGATTCATCGATGATCTCAGACGCTGCATCTCCTGTCCATACCACAAAGATTAATAATGTTGTTCGTCGAAAGGCTAATAACATTAATACAAACCCTAAAAAGCGACGAATCATTCATCAACACAAAGAAGAAGAAGAAGAAGAACTACAAAAAGGAGAAGAAGAAGAAGAAGATGAAGAAGACACTGCTTCTTCTCCTTCTAATAAAACCAAGGTTAGATATATATGAGTGTATCTTAATTTGTAGAATTGGTTTTGTTGTTTTTGTTAATTTTTCTAACATTTTTTTCTTTTTTTTAATAGATTTTTAGTGTCTTGGACCATGCTAATGATAATACAAGATATGGAAAAACCATGGACAATGTTACATCCGAGGTAATAAGAAACCCTTTATCCAACAAAAAAATAAACATTTCTTGCATGAAAACTAATATTTTCCAGAAAAAACTAAATTCGATTTTCCAGTACTAACAACAAGTTCTTTTTTTTTCCGGGAATTTATAGGAAATTGGATGCATAACAGAAACAGGATCAAAGATAAAAGAAATTATGAATGAAGAATTCTCTGCAGAATTGAAGAAGAGAGGACTTTGTGTAGTTCCTTTATCCATGTTATCTAACTTTATTGCTTGATGATTCTTTTATTTTACTCTCTAAGTTTTAACTGTTATTATTATTTTTTATTCTTCTGATTCTTTGATGTAAAATTGTTACTATGATTGATTGACAAGTAAAATGTATAGAAAATCGAATTCTTATTGAGAGTTAAACACTTTGCTTTTGTTTGTCAGACTCGTTGGAATGTTAGAAACGTGAGAGCTTAACCTTAAAGCTTATGACAAAGATTCTCCAGACCGTTTTTTATTACAGTTTTGCTATATACACTACTTACTATGGTCTGCACCTCAAAATACAGAGAGCTTAAGAGATGATAAACAGAGACGAGTTTCGGTCTCTCGGGGTCTCATTTCTTTTCTGGAAGCTTCTCCAGCAACTCCGGTATCACCTCGAAAAGATCTCCAACGAGTCCATAATCAGCTACCTACAGTTTCATAGCCAAACGTTTTTTAGAATACTTTGGTCCTAACTTAAATTGACAGAGAAGAACCGTGTCAAGTGTGTTTGTTACCTGGAAAATAGGTGCATCGGCGTCTTTATTAACCGCAACAATCACCTTAGAATCCTTAATTCCAGCTAAGTGTTGAATGGCTCCTGAAACACCAAATGCCATGTATAGCTCTGGTGCTACTATTTTACCTGTTTGCCCCACCTAAAGATGCAAACAAACAAACTCTTATTTGAGTTTTAAAGCCGTAAAATGGAAGGAATAATCAAGCGAAGATCCACCAAATCTTACCTGAAGATCATTAGGAACATATCCAGCATCAACAGCAGCACGAGTAGCGCCCACTGTATAAATGAAACAGTTATACACGTACATTTCGAAGCACATTCACTTGAGAGATAAAACAATTTCTCCACACTCACTGGTGATTAGGATAAGCATGTATAACTAACCTGCTCCACCAAGTTTTTCTGCAAGCTTTTCGATCATTTTAAAATTCTCAACACTCTTCAACGCCCTTCCACCAGTGATCACAACACGTGCACTTCCAAGATCAGGCCGTTCTGTATCCTGAGTTGAACGTCCCACATATCTAGATTTGCTGACAGAGTCTGCAGTGAAGAATAGCAAAACCATTCACAAAAAAGAACCACCGACGAAAACACGAATACATAAGAGAAACACTAAACGGACCGTCTTCAAAATTTGAGAGATCAATCTGAGAGACAGTAGCTTTCTTTGACTCTGAGTTTGCTGTAATCGGGGTGACAGGAAAAGATGTAGATCTAATAGTCAACATACAAGGACCCGCACCAGTATAACGAACTGTACACAAAGCGTTTCCCGCATAAATAGGCCTGACACAGATAAAAATCTTGGTTTCAGTTCACAGTTCAACGAGAACGAGAGAGAGTTGGAATGTACCTGATAAACTGGTCAGATCCTAAGATTTTGACAACATCAGTAATAGGAGAAACATCTAAAAGAGCAGCGACACGGGGTAATATATTCTTGCCAAATGAACTAGAGGAAGCAAGAATGTGTGAGTAATCTCCTTGTTGCCGAACAAAGTCAACCAATTTAGCCCAAGGCTCAGCTAAAGAGTACTCAAATTTATCAGAATCAGCAACAAGTACCTACAGAAAAAGTACCAACACTGAGACCACAAAACCAAAAGAAAGCAAATGAAGAGAAGGGAGAATGTTGTAGCTTACCTCGGAAACAGAAGGATGACAAGAGGCAGCTTGAGAAGCAGCTTCTTGAAGAGAAGAACCAGAACCAGCCAATAACAAAGAAATTGAAGAGCTCTCACCTAATGAATTAGCTGCAACTACTGTACTCACTGTCTGAGGTTTGATTGTACCACTCTCATGTTCTGCTAGAATCAGAGTGCTAATCTATATACAACAACAAAAATGTACACAACACAAAAGTGTTATTGTGAATTTCTCAGCATAACAACAACAAAATGATTATCTCAATATATATATATATATAGAAGCTTCACAAATTGAAAATTTTCAAACCAAGTAGAATGATAAAATTGAAATCACCACCACAAAGAATGCTCCTTTACCACTTCCGATTCATTTTTAATATGAAAAAATCGAATTTGGTCACGACGAAAATGAATGATCGATTCCAGCAAAAACAAAAGATCGAACTGAAGGAAAATGGGTAGGAGATAAAAGATCATACGCATCTAGAGAGACTGGTGATGGAAATGGATATAGATCGAGGAGCATTAGAGGCGACGAACTTATTCTTCGTCAGAGCTCTCAGTAGAACAGTTCTCGTCATCGTTTTCTCTTCTGATTGGTTTCTCTCTCCTTCAGATTTCAGAATTCTCGCAAAAAGAAAGAAATAAGCGAACTATGGCAAACGTCGTCGTTTATAACAATTTCTTATTGCTATAGGAACTACGTCGTTTATGATAAAGCTAATTGTATCATTTTTAAAGGAATTAATAATTGTTTGAACTTTAAGGATGGTCAAAGATCGAAGCTGATTACTTCATTTCCATTTGTAGTAGATTAGATTCGACAGATTTCACAACTTCCATATTCTAATTTTCTAATTTTTATGGTACGATGATGATTCCTGAAAGAGAACAAAATAAAAATCTAACCTTTAAAGGATTAGAATTCTTCCTGCCAAAAAAAAATCTGTCTTTTTGAGCTTTTTCGTGTAGAGTTCCCATAGTTAAGCAAAGTGGGATCACGACGGCTTTAAGAACAAAATCCTAGATACAGAGATAGAGAAAGAGAGCTCATTGTCAAGATCTGTTTTTTTCTTTGTTAGAATCCTTTCTTCTTTGTTACAGCCATGGTTTCAACCTCCAAGATCAAGTCCGTTGATTTCTACAGGTGGGAACCCTCTTTCGTGTAACAATTCCAATGATAATTCTCTCGATAATGGTTTTTGACGCACTTGCAAAAGTTTGTACCTTTCTATACATTTTCGACTGTATGTGTTTGATTTTGCCTTTTTGATAATTCGAAATTGGTTCTGTCTTCTCGTTTTTCATCTTGATGATGAACTGTGCATCGGATTACGGATAATTACTCTGTGAACTGTGTGTTTGTGTTGTCTGGAGTTAGAGCTGAGAGTAATTTGAGTTCCATTTGTTTCTTCAGGAAAATCCCAAGAGATTTGACTGAAGCATCTCTCTCTGGTGCTGGATTATCCATTGTAGCTGCCCTTGCTATGTTGTTTTTGTTTGGAATGGTAGTAAACTAATCTCTGCCCTGTTTTCTTCTTCTTCTTCTTCACAATCTCATATTTTCTGATTCTTGTATCTTTTGCTTCTTCCTCTGTGTAAGTGAAAAATACCGTATATCCAATGATTTTGGTTGATTATTTAACTTTCAGGAGCTGAGTAGTTATTTGGCTATTAACACTAGCACATCTGTAATAGTTGACAAAAGCTCTGATGGGGACTTCTTAAACATTGATTTTAACATCAGGTAAATGGAATTCATGTGTTAGTATTGGTTATAATAAACAATGCCAACATGCCATTGTTCTTTTCTTTTGTCTGTTTGTGTTTCAATCTCTCTACAATAGTGGCGGTGTCTTCATAAATTGATGTTTGGTTTTGACTTATTTCTTGTAGCTTTCCTGCCCTCTCATGTGAATTCGCATCAGTTGACGTGAGTGACGTGTTTGGAACTGTAAGTTTCGGTTTCCAATTCTAAGTATTTCTGTTTCTAAGATCCCATTTTGCACTGCGTGCATACATTGTCTCTTAGCTGTTTTATAAACACAAAAGGAAAGAAAAAAAAGCAAAAGTTTTGACATTATTTATTGTTACAGCAAATGTATGTTATAAGTTCTCATGCTAGGATGTTTAACTTTTGTTGTGCAATGACAATGATTATGTCATTTCCTATGTTTAAGTTTTGTTATAAACTTCTTCAGCACAGGTTAAATATATCGAAAACGATTAGAAAAGTTCCAATTGATCCGCATTTAAGAGCCACTGCTGAGGAATTTCACTCCACCTCTGATTTACATCTCATCAACCATGGAGACGAAGATCATGGTGACAATAGTACTTATGCGGATATACCCTTAACTGGTGCTGCTTTTGAGAAGTTTACACATCAGTAAGTTGGCAACTTAATCTATTTTGTGTATACTATACTATATATGAGTACCTGTCCAAGGGGCTTAAAGATGAATGAATGAAATTGGACTTTCTTGATGCAGTTTTCAAATTTTGGTTGTTAATTTTTATGCGCCATGGTGCTACTGGAGTAATCGCCTGGTAATGCTGTTTTGCGTCTTATAGTAAACTTGTCAATTTTCAAGATACTTTTCATTTAGTATGCAACTACTAGATTTTTTTGATGAAACTAGATTCTAGATGTTCTCATCACAACTTAGTTGGCTTCATCGAATGAGAAAGAATTTGCCTTTGTTTCCTATACGACTGTAATTATAATTAACCAAGCTATGAAGTCTAGCAGATAATATCTTCTTGGTAGATGAATCAAACTGTTGTGAGAGTTTTTGTTGGTCTGATAATTACCTAAGTTAGCTCAATAAAATATGTTCATGCTTTATCTCTTACCTTTTTTTTTTTGTTTTGGCTCCTAAAATTTTCAGAAACCATCTTGGGTGAAAGCATCTCAAATAACGAGAGAAAGGTGTGTGTGTTTTTTTCTCTCTGTTATAAAATTATTTCTGATGATGTAACAATAATTATCCAGTTACGCTTTGCTGATGCTTTGTTTTTGGAACATCTGATGTTGCAGATATAATCCTGGAACTGATGATCGTGTTCTTTTAGGAAGTGTTGATTGCACAGAAGAACCTACCCTATGTAAGAGGTATTTCCAGTCTTGATATTTTCCTCCATATTTTTTGTTGTTTTATGGTATTATTCAGATTGATTTTTTCAGTTTGACTTAAGCTTAGTTTACCAATCTTCAGCAATCATATACAAGGCTATCCATCTATTCGGATTTTCCGCAGAGGCAGTGGTCTTAGGTGAGAAAATGAGCTAAATTAGTTCCTTAAGTTTACGATTAGCTTCAGTTATGATTCTTCTTGTCATCTACTTAAGCATTTTGTAAAACTCCATTCCCTTTTTCGTGATCAATTGTTATCTAATCTTATCCAGGGAGGACCATGGGAACCACGAACATGAATCTTACTATGGAGATCGGGACACAGATAGCTTAGTCAAGGTAGACTGGTCTTAGTTAGATTCGACCATTAGGATTATATGATTCAATAATCACATCCTTATACCTGCTTTTTGTGTATTCATATAAGAAACTGTGTTTCCTTGAAAAACTTTCATATACAATAACATGACTATTCCAGATGGTGGAAGAACTGCTCAAACCTATTAAAAAGGAGGATCATAAGTTGGCTTTGGATGGTAAATCTGATAATGCGGCTTCAACTTTTAAAAAGGCACCAGTTAGTGGAGGTTGTCGAATTGAAGGATATGTTCGCGCAAAGAAGGTAAAAATGTCGAACGTCCAATTTTATGTGATGTCCGATGATTTTTCTTCTTGCTTATCTTTCCTCTTTTCTTATGGTGCCATTTTGTCTTTTATATTGTTTGATCTCAGGTTCCCGGCGAACTTGTAATCTCAGCTCATTCAGGAGCTCATTCATTTGATGCTTCTCAAATGAACATGTCTCATATTGTTACCCATCTAACATTTGGTACAATGGTTTCAGAAAGGTTGTGGACTGATATGAAACGATTACTGCCTTATCTTGGCCAAAGCTATGATAGGCTGAATGGAAAATCGTTCATCAATGAACGACAATTGGATGCTAATGTTACAGTAAGTTCCACAAATTTCCATGTGAAGTACTTTCCTACTCGAGGTTTCTCTTATGATATATGTTGGCAATACAGATCGAACACTACTTGCAAATAATCAAAACAGAGGTCATTTCAAGAAGATCCGGCCAAGAACACTCATTGATTGAGGAATATGAATATACGGCTCATAGCAGCGTAGCTCGTAGTTACCATTATCCTGAAGCAAAGTTTCACTTTGAGCTCTCTCCAATGCAGGTATCTCTATGCAAATTTACACAGATGAGAAGATACTATATATCTCGCTACTAATTTCGTTGCCTATTCTCCTTTTTCATACTTTACATTTGATCCTTGCTCTGTATTTTGCAGGTCCTAATAAGCGAGAACCCAAAGTCATTCTCGCACTTCATCACAAATGTTTGCGCCATAATAGGAGGTGTTTTTACGGTATAGTATTTGTCTCACAGCCTACCTTTGTTTCATTCTCTGTTGAATTCCTTCATGAGAAAGTAAGATTTTTGCTTGTTGGATTTCAGGTCGCGGGAATACTAGATTCTATATTTCAAAACACAGTTAGAATGGTGAAAAAGATCGAACTCGGGAAAAACATTTGATCAGGAATAAGTGAGGTTAGATGTTAGTTTTTCCAATTTTTTAAGATCTACAAAACCATAAAGAGACACCTCAATTTCTTATATAACTTGTAGACCTTGTTTATTTTCGAATAGCCGTTTGAAAGAGAGAATAGAGTAACAATCTTCTTTGCAGCGTCTTGACTTCTTCTTGATTCTTTGCCTGTAATTTAACCGCAATGTTTTGGTTACTCTTTATTTTATAAATCATAGTTCTTGTAGTTATATGAATTGTGTATATAATTTAAATTAGAAATAAACAACAACAACACACACATACGCCAATTTACCAACTGAGCTGAAAAGATAAAGAAACAGAGTAACAATGAGAGCAGAAGACAAAACAGAGGAAACAAGGCGAAACTGTGTTTCCGGGAGGATGAGGGATGTGTGTCCATCTGTAAATTTAGTGTTGGATGCATCTGTGGTGCAGCTATCATAAGCGTCTCTTGAAGCACCTAATCTTGGCTTGGATGGTAGACGAACACAGCATTATCCATGACCATGACTCTGTAAGAGTTATGTATGGAATCAAGTAGAGTGGTTTATTAGGAACTTACACCGAGTCAGTGTATAGCTGATGGTCTGATCGAATGGTCCAACCCTTTGGGTCCATCTATCAGAAACTCTCTGGCACAGATCGTTAACACCATACACACGAGAAAACCGAACTCATTGTTCTGCATAGGTCTCTAACATTTTTGAGAGTTGTATTTGTATGTTTTGTGAAAAGAATTGGTGAAAGGCAAGAGACTTTACATAATGTTAAAAGGCTTTTAAGCAACATTTCTCAAGATTCTTTTGAGAACAAAAGCAAAGCATAAATGTTTGGAGCTTGCCTCGATGGTTTTTGTTTCTTTACCTTCATCTTCATGAAGCTTTAGGGATTAGCAGAGAATATACATTCAATTAATTTTACAGACATTTTTCATTAATCTTCATGCAAATAGCTAGATCCTAAAATAATCTGGACTACATACGAAAATAAAATAAAATGGGGCCTTATTTTTTTTAGTCTATATCATAGTTATTATATTTTATTATATAAATTTCTATAGATGTTAAATCATAGAGCACACAAATATTTTAGCTATTATTTTAATTGTATGATCACAAAAGCTTTTATTTTTATAGCATTTGTAATAATTGAATTATATAGTGCGGTTGGATTCGCATTATTTATTTTATTATTATTGTCTCACGACAAAATTATCTTAATATATAATTCAGGATTAAAACATAGCATGTTTTATAATTATTTTTTTAATAAAGTGGCCCAGAAAAGGATCCCTAAACACAATACTGTATTATACGTTTAGATTTCATATTGTCATTATGTCATGCATAATAATAATTTTAGGAATCGATGTCTTCTTCTTAACATCATTGCTTGAATAAATCCATGTTTTGTTATTTGATTAAATCAAATATCATTTATATTTACTATATTCCTTTTATAAATTTCTAAGCTTGATAAGCTTTTACTTCCATCTTTTATTTACAAATCTAGTGGATGATGTTTTAAGTAGGTTGTTACTGGATCGGAGGTCCATATTAACTCAAATATCTAGATTGAAAGTTTTCTATATATCTTTGTCATGATTTTCTACTTGTTGTGAATTATATGTGTGTTTATTTTTTCAGACTGAAAAAAAAATCAGTTTTAAAACTATCGCATTTGAATTAATTTGGACTTGTAAGAAAACCTTGATTGATTAAAGTTTAAAACTTATATTCTTTTAAAGAAAAGTTTGATCATATGATTGGGCTTATTTGTAGGTAAGTTTATGTCACGTTTTAATATATAAAAATGTAACATAAATCGGTTCAAACTGACTAAAATTTATGCGATTTTGAGAGTTTCGAATAAGTCAGAACGAAGTAATATAATTGATATGTCAGTTTGATGTCCACGGATCTTCTAATGGTTATAGAACCATGTATATTTAATCTAAAAGATGTGAGATGTTACTAAAAAGATATTTATGTATAACTTCACTCTTTCTAAAATTCATATTAATATGTAGATTTCTAGCCAGAAATCAAATTCTTCAGAAACCTAAACATCTCTAAATTGATACTTTTTATGTGACTCAATCCAATAAAAAAAAAAGGATCATACTGTTAGTGCCTTCACTAGCTAGATCCTAGTGCATATCACAAATAAAATACCTAACTCACTACGATCGATATCAAAATTTTGTAAGCATGTCGACAAGAGAAACAAAACCTAGCTCCAAAATAAATAAAAGAGTAATGATTAATTGATTATAACATTTCGCAAAAAAGAAACAAAAGTATAATGATTATTTATTGATACTGATAGTGATATCAGTGAGTAAGTGAGAGTGATAATAATAGTGATAGTGATATCAGTGAGGGTGAGAGCGAGACTTCAAAAATGTTCTTCGGATGAGACAGCTAAAGAGGCCCAAAAGTAGTTAGAGAGACGAATGTGCTTTGTTTTATTCTTAATATAATATAATGTCGATGATCTCTACGTTATCGCGTGGCCATTTATCATTGGTTAGGTATTGCCGACACCAACATTCCACAGCCCATTCCATATCTAAAATCTTACTTGGCTAATTTATTTAAAATGTTGGTTTTTAGATTTGTCACAAAATAGTTAATTGTATAATCGGTCAAGTCAATTCAATCCAATTCAATAAATCTCATCTCACTCATATACTACAATATTTCGTCGACATTGAGGGTTTTATTTTATGAGTTTCAAGTAATTAACAAATTATCGTCCAATCGGTAACCAAACTTATATAAATTTTAATGCTAATAGTTTAAGCGTATAAACCTAAACAAATTCTTCGTTATTAAGTGTTTGTACCAAGGTATAAGGATTGATTTCATTTACAACAGGTTTTTAGTGTCAACAGTTCTTATGGTTACACTTTGTTTTGGGGCCAACTTCTTGATATTATATCTAAAACAGTTTGCACAATATATATAAATCTAAAAACCCGTAAAATGTCACATGTTGGGTGTTTTGACGCACTTGAAGTTTTTCAGTTTTCTTTTTTAAAAGTTTATCATTGGTTTTTACTCCAAAAGTTATATTTTTCGTTCTCCTAAAGTTATTTGATTTTGAATTTTGATTCTTAGCGGCACACCGTCCGTCATATATTTCAATACATTTAAGGCGTCTTTGCTAGATAATAAGATAGGAAACTATAATTGATGCTACAAAATAGAAAAACGTTGACATTAGAGAATCAAAAATGGTAAACAAATTAGTAATTTTTTTTTCTTTTTCAATTGTGATTCGACCAAATATTCTGATCTTATATAAATAGCATATCATCGATTAAAATAACATGATATTTATTAAAAAACGTGAGCATGATCCATGTTATTTAAGAAAACATACACATTCGTTTTAAAGGTTGTTTTACATATACATTATCAGTACTGTATATTACTAGTACTCATACATTTAACACAAATTATGAAAACAACAGTGAAAAACAATTCACTCAATTTCGATTAGAATTTTTTTCCGTTATTCTTTTTTTTCTTCGAAAACAGAAGTGCATTGTTTTTTTCAATATTAATAAATTTAAAATTTTGTTTCTTTTAATATTGGACCAAATTTTAAAATTTGATCCAATCGGTCTGGTCTAATTTAAGCATTAAGTCCATTACTAGAGAAGTTCGACTTTTGGCAAGCAAACCGCTGCCAAATTGAGTAAGTGAATGCTTAGATGCAAATAGTATTAGAGCATGTCCAATGGTTAAGACCATGAGAGTCCCTAAAAAACTAAAAATTTATTTATAATTTACTTTTTTAATATAGATAGACCAGTAATAAAAGTACATGTGTTATTTTGTTTGAGCTCGTCTCTTAATGAAGGATTTTAAGAGTTTCTCTCTCCTATCTCTTCTAACTTTAATTATTTTTTACTTTTTTTATTCTTAGGGCCTCAATTAAAAGCCCTTGGTTGGGGATGGTCTTATTACATCTGACTTTTCAAATTTGTTTTTCTTTAATTTGGTGAGCTAATAAAAATAATAGGACAAAAATGAATAAAATATATAAAATATTTAAGAGGAGGCTTAAGCGAAAGACGAGGAAAGAATGGTCCATTTACCCAGTATGACATCATACTAGATATAACCCAAACTTTAACATCGGTTTATATGCCCATTAAATCAAAATTCTATTCCTAATTCCCCTCCAATTGAAAATTAGATAGCTTAATGTTCCCAAATCAATAGTTCGAAAGCTAAAATTCCACGAAACTGGGTTTAATCGGTTTACACACCAATACCAAATAGAAAATCACACAAATTAAATATAACCAAAATTAAACCAGCCTAATTGAAACACCCGACCCAATCTAAAAATCCCACCATAAGCCACCCAATTTATTCTTCTTCTTCATCGAACTATCTAAAAACCCAACAATGACAAGAACATTGAAGAAGTAACAACAATTGAACATATTACTCTAATCAGTCACCCAATTTCTTAAACTTCTTCTCCTAACATAACATAAACTCACGAGTCACGATTCATAAAATTCGTTTGTGCCATTTGCTATTTAATTAATCTCTGTTCTATCGACATGAGTGACAACAAGCAAAACGATACGGTAAGACTTGTATAAATGATAGTCATTTAAAAGATTTTTGGTGTGTTTTAATTATATGTTGTGGAGATTAAATTGTACGGTTTATATATTTACGATTAAATTAAAAAAAAATGTATTGTATAAGTCATTTTACGTCGCTATTTAGTACTTTCAAGAGTTTCTCGATCGGGATATTCTCTGTTGCTTATTCTAAAAAAATAAAAATATATTTAGGACACAAACACGTGGTTTTTCATAGCATTGAGAAATTATAATAAATGCATGATCAAGTAGTTCATAGAGTCACCATGGACTTTCGCAAAGACAGATCGAACATTTATTTTCCAAGTTAGATATTCGTTGGCCCATTGAAATCTTTATATTTGGGAAAATAAATGGGAATATTTTTGCACTTAATTCAGTTTAGTTGAACGGCATGAAGTGTACAACTATTTTAATAAATCTTGATCATATATAGTATACTTATTATCAAATTTGTTATTAATACGATCACCCAATTTATATTTTTGAAATCATCGTAATTAAATATTATGCAAATAACGCTAATTAAAGACAGGAGAAAAATAAAGAAAAACCACGTCTCAACACATATCGATTAAACATAAATTTATAAATTCTTCTCTTAAAACCACACATGTTATTATTGTTGTGCATCAACCCTAAATATTATTTCATTATTTCTCTAACAGTATACGACTCCTTTAATAATTTGCTTCCATCTACAGAAGATTGGACAGCGACACATGAAATTTTATATCTATATATAGAGGGTCAGGTTTTTTGCTCTTACATCAATATAAAGCAAAATATAAGAATCGTATAGAAAACAATCACTTGTCAAATTTTAATTATTTCTTATCATGTACTATAGCTTTACATGGCTTCTCAACCTCCCTTTAAGACAAATTTCTGCTCGATTTTCGGAAGCTCATTTCCAAATTCAACTAGTGAGAGCAATACAAACACATCAACTATCCAAACCTCAGGCATAAAGCTTCCTGTGATCGATCTCAGCCATCTAACTAGTGGTGAGGAGGTCAAACGCAAAAGATGTGTGAAACAAATGGTTGCAGCTGCGAAAGAGTGGGGATTTTTTCAAATTGTGAACCATGGAATTCCCAAAGACGTCTTTGAGATGATGCTCCTCGAAGAGAAGAAACTCTTTGACCAACCTTTTTCTGTGAAAGTCAGAGAACGTTTTTCGGACTTATCGAAGAATAGTTACCGTTGGGGAAACCCTAGCGCCACTTCTCCCGCTCAGTACTCCGTTTCGGAAGCGTTTCACATCATTCTTTCAGAGGTTTCAAGGATTTCTGATGATCGCAACAACCTCAGGTTTTTTAATTATAGGATTTTTATCTTTATTGATTGAATTCTGTCTCATGAAACCCTAATTCTTGAATTGTCGTAGTTGTTTCTTTTAATTATAATTGACTCAACTGATATCGTTTCAGGGAAAAGTTCTTAGCCAGTCATACTCGTTTTCCCTTCAGTTTCATCAATCATAATTTTCTAGATATCTTTTATGAAATTCTTGCGAGTATATAGATTTTAAATATTTGGAGTGAAATTTGGTTTTGCTGAAGATTTCAATTTTTGGAATGAAATTGTTATGGGTCTTTGGAAGATCAAGCAAGGTTCACATGCTTGTAATATAGTAGTATTATAGAAACACTTATAAATCTTTTATGTTTAAGGAAAACTTTCATACAGTTCATATATAGAGATATATTGTAGTTATACATACAAAATAAAAAAAAATACAAGATCATAAATCATTATATACTATATATAGATAGATGAGTAACCGTTACATAATTAATTTCTATTTTCTTTTTACAGAACAATCGTTGAAACGTATGTGCAAGAGATAGCTCGAGTGGCACAAATGATATGTGAAATACTGGGGAAACAAGTGAACGTGAGTTCGGAGTATTTCGAAAACATTTTTGAGCTTGAAAACAGTTTTCTAAGGCTCAATAAGTACCATCCTAGTGTTTTTGGTTCTGAAGTGTTTGGTTTGGTTCCTCATACCGATACAAGTTTTCTCACTATACTCTCTCAAGATCAAATCGGAGGGTTAGAATTGGAAAATAATGGACAATGGATCAGCGTAAAACCTTGCTTGGAAGCCCTTACAGTCAACATTGGGGATATGTTTCAGGTAATTACTTCTACCCTTTGATTTTCAACGTTCAAGTCCATTAAGGTTAGCTATTGCCCTGTATCATTTTTCAACAGCGAACTATTAATTAGTTCTATGATTCTAAAGCGTATATGACTTAGAATAAAGCAAATCCTAAAACTTCAGTAGAAGTTTTTCTGGTATATTATTTTATATATATAGGTAAAATGTCACGAGAGATAATGTTAATTAATACAAAAATGTTAAGAAACATATGCTTAATTAGGCGCCACAAAAAAAAAATTGTGTTATCAATTGTTTCTGTTGTTCAATAAAATTCTGAATATAGTTATGAAGTAATTGTATAAATCCTTTATTTTATCGAATTGGTTTCTCTATGAACTATATTGGTCATAAGTTCAGGGGAAACCCTAGAAAATTATCAAGGGCCAAGCTTTTGCATGAGCTTCGATCTGGTGCCTAACATATATTAGATAAGATCTACTGATTTAAATTTTAATATATATTGCTAATCATTCTCAAAGAACTTCTTTGATTTTATTTATAAGAAAGAGATGACAGTTGAAACCAACCTATATTACAACTCAAATTAACGCTAATGTCTTTGATAGACAAATATATAAATCGTATATATATATTTTGCAAGCTAATTATTTTCATGTATGCTATAGGCACTGAGTAATGGAGTGTACCAAAGCGTGAGACATAGAGTGATTTCTCCAGCAAATATCGAGAGGATGTCAATAGCTTTCTTCGTATGTCCTTATCTCGAAACTGAGATCGATTGCTTTGGGTATCCAAAGAAGTATAGAAGATTCAGTTTCAGAGAGTACAAAGAGCAGAGTGAACATGATGTTAAAGAAACTGGTGATAAGGTAGGCTTGTCCAGGTTTCTCATTTGATCCATCTCTTTGAACTTTGACCTTTAGTGGAGAGGTCAAAACTAATGTTGTCTTATTTTGGCAATTCCTCAAACTCAATTTAACACCTATGTTTAAGGCAAGGTCTAATAAAAATCGATGTAACAAAAAATGTTTTATATCAATATATTTTCTTAATTATTTCTATCGCACATTTTCTTTACTAATATATAATACTTTTTCCTTTTACTTTTTTAAGTTATGATAAATCATTCGAGTTTATGATCAATTATGAAAACTGATGAGGATATAATAGCACGTAAAAAGAAAAGAAATGTAGGAATTTGGAAAAAATGGTTTACAAAAAAACAACAACATTTATTATATTACATATATATATATATATATATATAT
>Ga0041059_1001957_pt1 | contig 15862 bp, 6 predicted proteins | sample AraColnosormetaG_FD_56232 | JGI IMG/M metagenome (GOLD analysis project Ga0041059, IMG submission 56232) | Arabidopsis roots microbial communities from North Carolina, USA - Col MF nosort | ecosystem: Host-associated > Plants > Roots > Unclassified | place: USA: North Carolina | collected 2013-09-02
CGTTTATGCAATATAACAACGTATTCGATGATTCAATTTTAATTAAAAAAAATTCTAACAACATTCTCAACAATGCATCATACACATAATTCAGAAACAACGTTGATTTTAAACCAATTTAACAGATGGTAGTGTTGGATTCTAAAAACCTAAGAATTTGATGATGGAGCTTTTTACGTATTCTTCACCCTCAGTGGTTTATTATATAAATATCAATTTAAGAGAATATAAATATCAATTTAAGAGAATATAAATATCAATTTAAGAGAGTAACTTACTCAAATCATTAAGTAATCCACAACTATTATACACTCGTACTTTGAGTTTGGATTACAAGAAAAAAAATCTTCGGGTATGAGAAAACTATTAAAATGGTTTATTGAAAAATCATGTAATATTAAAATAAATTTAGTAATAATACAATTAAATATGTAAAATAAAATAATAAATATATCATTAACCTATAAATTAAAAGTTGAAGAGCTTACATTAATTATTTAATAGACACATGGCAAATGGTAAAGTGATGATGTGTCAATCATATGGAGAGAGTTGGCCACTTTCATATATATTATCATCGTCCTTAAACCCACCTATCCGTTACTCCAGATTCAAAGTAAACGGCGAAAAAAAAAGAAAAAAGATTCAAAGTAAACAGAAAAAAACTTGAGTTTAGAGAAATCACCATGACTACACTCAATCTATCAATTTTTCCATCAGTTAAAATATCCAGCTCCGCATCCATACCCGGATTCATCAAAATCCAACCTTTCCTTCTCCGTCGGAAGCTCTCTACCGTTTTATCGGTCACCGCCAGAGACGAAGGTATCATCCACAACCATTTCGATTTCACGTCATACATGATCGGAAAAGCTAATGCCGTCAATGAAGCTCTCGACTCCGCCGTCTCGCTCCGAGAACCAATCAAGATCCATGAAGCGATACGTTACTCGCTTCTCGCCAGAGGCAAACGAGTGAGACCCGTGCTCTGTATCGCAGCGTGTGAGTTAGTGGGCGGCGAAGAATCCGTGGCGTTACCGGCGGCGTGCGCCGTGGAAATGATCCACACAATGTCGTTGATCCACGACGATCTTCCATGTATGGATAACGACGATCTCCGCCGCGGAAAACCAACGAACCACAAAGTTTTCGGTGAAGACGTCGCGGTTTTAGCCGGAGACGCGCTTATATCGTTCGCGTTTGAGCACTTAGCAACGTCAACGGCTGTTTCTCCGGCTAGAGTTGTTCGAGCAATCGGAGAGTTAGCGAAAGCCATTGGATCAAAAGGGCTCGTGGCGGGTCAAGTAGTGGATCTAACCAGTGGAGGAATGGACCAAAACGACGTCGGCTTAGAGGTTCTTGAGTTTATCCACGTTCATAAAACCGCCGTGTTGTTAGAGGCGGCTACGGTGTTAGGAGCCATCGTTGGTGGTGGTTCTGATGAAGAAGTTGAGAAGCTGAGAAGATTCGCGAGATGCATTGGATTGTTGTTTCAGGTGGTGGACGATATTTTGGACGTGACGAAGTCGTCGGAGGAATTGGGAAAGACCGCCGGAAAAGATCTGATTGCCGATAAGCTGACGTATCCGAAACTAATGGGTCTTGAGAAATCTAAAGACTTTGCAGATAAGTTGTTGAGCGATGCTCACGAACAGCTTCATGGGTTTGATTCGAGTAGAGTTAAACCTTTACTAGCTTTGGCTAATTACATTGCCAAAAGACAGAATTAGTTCAACTGTTAGATGGTATTCTCCGACAATGGCTTTTGCTGGTTATAAAGATTGAAGTCACTTGTTATGTTTTGTGTTCTTGGATGATATTTTCAAATTTGTGTTGTTGTGACTTGTTAAGAGCAACTCCAACCATGTATCTTAGCTATAAAAGTGATTAAAGTTAATGAAATCAACAAACCTTAGTTAATAAACATCTTAGTTAAGATGTTTTCTTAAAACTAAGAAGAGTATATGTGTTGTGATTTGAGTGGATACACATTGTTTTGAAATAATTTGAATCTTTGTTTCTTAAGAACTCAATAGTTCTTAACCATTAGAGTAGAAATTAGTTAAGTTTCTTCTTAACTTAATAAAAACAATATTTTAATTTAAAATAAAGTTAAAATCCAAAATTAAGAACTAATTAGTTCTAAACCATTGGGATTGCTCTAAAATTTCTTCAACATTGAAACTTTTGGATCTTGTTTGATTAATTAAGAATATCTCTTTTTTGTGGTGGTCCAAACTCCAAAGTCACATAATAGTATCTGAATCATTGATGTCGTATTGGTAGTTGTTGGTATTTAGTATTCAAAAAATAGACTAATAGATTTTTCATTTTTAGATAGTGATGTTTTTATATGTTATTTTTTTATTTAAAAAAGAGAGGAAAACGTGAGGACTGAATATTTGACATGATACAAAATCATTGAGAGAATTCAATAATTTATAAATCACTACCTAATTTTAACAAATCATCGACCCTTTAAAAAAAATCAATACAAGATCTCCTATAAATTATTTAAAATGTGGGTTGGAATATTTCTCTGTTTTTCGGAAAAGTACTTTTAAAACTACCCTCTAATCAGTAATTATTTTTTTAATGTCATTAGAGCCAATATAATTCATATAATTGAACTCTACTTTGATTTATGTGTTCTTTAAGATAATGTAATATGAAATGTTTAAATTTAGAAGTCTTTTCAATCTTTTTTTTCTTACTACTTTGAACTCTACTCTATTCTAGAAGAAAACTTGGGCCTTCAATTTTCAAGCCTCGAGGACTGATTAGTGATTATTTTGTCTTTGTTCAGACAACAAAAATAAAGAAAGTGAAAAAGATAAAAACTTTTTTCTTTTCTCTTCTTCAGTTTCTTCTTCTTTTTGTTTTCCTTCCTCGTTCTTTCATGTCTTCCTTGTGCCATTGATGAGTCCGTCAAGACCAAATCGAGAGTAGTGCAAGACTTTTTTCTCACACTGTTTCTAAAACCGCGTGAGAAATCTTCTTCCTCCTCAGATCTCTACCTTTTCCCTTAAATTTTCCCGCATTTTCTCTCTCTTCCAAGCTTCTCCAAGCGTACAAGCTACTTCTTCTTCCATAAACTCAAAGTAAAACCCTAAACCAAAACTCTCTTCACCTCTATAAAAACACCACCTTTTTTTAGCTCCTGTCTCTTTCACAGACTTCAATCGCATTTTCATTACCAGCCAAAAATCATCTTCAATTTCCAGGTAATTAACATCAATCTTGAATTCTCTGTTTCACTTTTTTTACTAATTCTCTGCAATATTTTTAGTAAGTTACTCTTGCGCTTTAAGTTTTCTCTTTTCAATGTCGGTTACAAAAATTTAGATTGCTCCGTAAGATTCGGCATAAAGTTTGTTGCTTTAAGCTATAAATCAATTACCCATTTCGATTTTGTCCCATTTCTCATTGCAAAGCTCAAGATAGGTTTGGTTTCTAATCTGTCGTTCTTGCTCTTTGATTAGGTTACAAGCTTAAGCTTTTTCATAGATAGATAGAAAAGAGAATGATGGGAGGAAAATCTAGCAAGAGCAAAAAGAATGTTGAATTTGGTTCACCGTCAACGCCAGTTCAAATCAAGATAAACTCAGAGTACACAGAGCATTTAAGCTCATACGAAAGAGCTTGTAGTGAAGATCCAAAGCTTGAATCTTTTGACTCTGCGCTTCACGAAAGAACTAACAGAGTCATCAACAAGCTTGCTTCAGGAGTTGAGATCAAGTCTTTGTCGTTTGATTCACTTAGGGAAGTGACACAATGTCTTTTAGATATGAATCAAGATGTGGTCAAAGTTATATTGCAGGATAAAGAAGATATATGGAACAATCAAGATTTGTTCTCTCTTGTGAATTTGTATTTTGAAAGTACTGCAAAGACTATGGATTTCTGTTCTGAGCTTGAGAATTGTCTTAACCGCGCGAGGCGGAGTCAAGTGATTATTCAGTTTGCTGTTAACCAGTTTGAGGAAGAGAATGAGGATAAGGAGAATAGAAAGTATGAGAAGACTCTTGAGGAGCTTAAGAGGTTTAAAGTAGCTGGTGAACCGTTTACGAAAGAGTTCTTTGCTCTTTTTGATTTGGTTTACAAGCAACAGGTTATGATGCTTGAGGAGCTTCATAAGTTAAAGAGAAAACTCGATAAGAGGCTTAGGAATATCAAAACATGGAGAAGGGTGTCGAATATGGTGTTTGTGACTGCGTTTGTCTCTGTGCTTATCTTCTCGGTGGTTGCAGCCGCTGTGGCTGCACCGCCTGTTGTGGCGGCTATAGCTGGTGCATTGGCTGTTCCTGTAGGTTCTGTTGGGAAATGGTGCAACACTTTGTGGACGAAGTATGAGAAAGTGGTTAGAGGGCAGAAGGAGATTATTACATCGATTAGAATCGGGACTTATATCTCGGTTAAGGAGATGGATAATATAAGTATTCTTGTGCGTAAAGTGGAAGTAGAGATTGAATCTTTGTTGAAGAAAGCTGAGTTTGCTATTACTGAGGAGAAAGAAGTGAGGCTTGCTATAGATGAGATCAAGAAGAAGCTCGATGTGTTTACTGAAACCATTGAAGAACTTGGGGAACATGCGGGTAAGTATTGTAGCGATGTGACAAAGGCGAGAACCGTGATTCTGCAGAGGATAATCCGATACCCGGCTGGTTCACCGAAGGATGAAGCTCCTTGGTAAGAAATCATTTGCCCCTAAAGCTAACTCTGAATAGTAAACTTATGCTTCATGTTTTTGCTATAGAATTCTAGAGAACAAACTTGTGAACATGATTCATCACTAGGATTTATAGATGATTTGGATTGAGTTTTTTTTTCGTGTTTTCGATTGATATCAGGACGGAGATGATGTAGTGAGAATGTGGATTCGGATTCAGATTTGTGTTTGGCTTTGGAAAATTGTTGGTTTGTCATCTTTAGCACAAGTATTATGAACAGCTAAAGGATAATCTTTACCTAATGTTATTAGTTGCCCTGAGGAAACCTTTGTTTAATACATTTAATTAAAGAGACACTTGTAAGGTTTCTATGTCATTTATTTTGTTGGCTTTCTTTAATCAGTGTTGTATGTTTATAAATGAATGTCTATGTGCTTAGTCAAGGCTTGGAGAAATTATAAGCTGGATCCTTAAAGAATCAATCAATTTTAAAAATAGGACGTGAAGAGTTAGTTGATGAGACGAGGGAGGGATGTTTCTCATAGACAATAGGGACATAATACTACTTCTTAAGCAACATTTGCGATGTTTTAATGTTTTAATGTTCTTTAACGTTAATTTGGAAACATGTTTTACGTGACAGACGTGGTCTATGAAAGCCCATTTTGACAGAAGCATGATATAAAACCCATGTTTCAAGAATATGGTGTTGAATGTAAAAAGGTTTAAATGAATTGATTTAGCTACCTATGTCATCAAAGTCCACTTATCTTTTCGGTCAAAAGTCTTTAGAGAATTTCATAGTTAAAATTATTATTCAGTTTTAAAGTTTGTTCTCTTTCAATTTTAAAATTATTGTGTTAGAATTTGAGTCCATGATTAAATCTTATGATATCTTTATGTTAGTTCGTATGTAAAGTCAATCGGTTTGTGTTAATCGTGACTTGTTAAGAAAGGGCGTGAGTAAGAGTTGTGTCTTGTTGGATAAGTGCAAGTGTTTTCCTAATGTAAAGTATCGTCGAGTAAATAATCAAATTTCAGATTCAATAAAGAGTTATCCTTGTTCTTGTCTTCTTTACAAGAGAAGATACAAATGTCTCTTGATCTGTTTTTCTTCTTTCTCTAAACATTCCAACATAACCCAGGAGGATACTTGAATTCTTGAAGCATATAAAGAGATGGGAACAACAGACCATGACCATCAATGTATTAATAGTGTGAAAGATGAAATTAGAAACTCCGTATAGTTTCATTACAAAGTTGGTATCCTTCAACAAAAATAAAGGACATATCAAACACGAAATCATTTTGGCTACTAAGCACAATGGAAACTACAAGCTCTCAATAAAGAAACTTCTATAGTTTGTGCTGGTCACATTCATATTCCACTGTTACTATATATTTTGACAACATTATCACATCTTAACGTAACTTGTTTAGCAAACAACAATTTTCAGTGGTTTCTGTTGGCAATGAAGTTAGTAAGAGCTATCAAAGGTTTGACTTTGTCAGAATCAAACCCTTGAAGATGTTCTCTCGCATCTCTCTTCAACTTCTCCACAAACTCCTTAGATTTCTCAACACCAATCACTTTTGGATACGTCAGCTTTCCGGCGACCTTATCTTTTCCGGCGGTTTTTCCCAATTCCTCCGACGACTTGGTCTCATCCAAGATATCATCAACCACCTGAAACAACAATCCGATACACCTCGCAAAGTTTCTCACTTTCTCTATCTCTTTCTCTGTTCCACCGCCTATAACCGCTCCGATAACCGCAGATGCTTCAAGCAACGAACCGGTTTTATGAACGTGAATATATTCAAGATCCTCTAATCCGACATCGTTTTGTTCCAACCCTTCACTGCTTAAATCCTTCGCCTGTCCCGCTACGAGTCCTTTCGTTCCAATAGACTTAGCCAATTCTTTAACGGCTCGAACCATTTTCTTGGATGACACGTCAGCTTCCGTCAAATGCTCGAAAGCTAGAGCTAAAAGTGCGCCGCCGGAGAGTATGGCTACGCTTTCTCCGAAGACTTTATGTGTTGTTGGTTTCCCTCGTCGGAGATCGTCGTTGTCCATACAAGGAAGATCGTCTTTGATGAGTGACATTGTGTGAATCATTTCAACTGCACAAGCCGCTTGAATCGCTAAACGCTCTTCCCCGCCGACTAGCTCGCAAGCGGCTAGGCAGAGTATTGGCCTGACACGTTTTCCGCCTGCGAGAATCGCGTAACGCATTGCCTTGTGGATGTTGAGTGGCTCAATAAGTGGAATTGCTTCATCTAATGCTCTGTTTATTGTCTCTGCTTTGCTGATCATGTACGGTTTGAAATCGAAACTGAAACCGAAATCGTCTTCTTCGTTTACTAATTTGATTGATGAATCAAGAAACTCACGGGTGTCTTTTCTAGCGAAAATAGCAGCGGCGACCGGAGATTTGATCGGGATATGGAGAAGGCGGATAAGCCGCCGTGTATTCGCGGGACTCAGCCGTCCTTTCAGAGTTGTAAACACGAAGTGTAGAGATAGAAAGACGATCAAAAGATAGAGAAAGATATTTTGAGCTTCCATTTTGATCAACAATATAGGTGATTGATTGATCTTTGTTTCTTCTTCTTTGTAATAACTTTTTGTGTTCTGTTTTTTTTTAAGGGGTTTTAGGAAAAGGTCAATGGCAGGGCACGTCGTGGGATCATATCATTCTTGGTAAGATCGGTTAAAACTGAAATTATTTGAAGCGTGGTTTGGATCCAAGCCGTTTACTTTGAAGTTCGGTGTGGAGTGAAGTGAGCCAACGAGTGCATAGTTTTTTTTTTTTCCTTCTAAATTCATTCATACCAAATCAACATTACAGAAGACAAAAACTTTCGAAAACAAATGAGTACATAATACCATATTGAGAAAAATATACATTAAGTGAATTTAACGATACTTTCCACGTATAAGCTTTTGAGTCATAGTGTAAATACTGAACAAGTGAGTAAGACTTGTTTGTTTATCGACTTTTACAACCATATATATAAGAAAAGGTTTACAAAGAAAACCAATTCGAACCGGGAGAAAAGATAAATCAAACCGGAGTTTTGCATGAGGCTGATGGTATCTTCATTGCAAATGAAGCGGAGAAACACGACCTCCCTAGTTTTCATCAACTTTTCACATCTGGTTTTGTTTTCATGTGGTTTATTTTTTATAATCGTTTCTCAAGTTTCAGTGGAGGATTTAAAGATTTATGATATTGGATATCAACGTGCTCGACGCATGGTGTCCTAACGTTCAACAATTAGTGTCGTAACGTTGAACCTGTCTTTTTTATATTATAGTAAATAGTAACATTTTGGATGCTTTCTTTTATGAAACAAAGTCAACGAATGCAAGTCTCTTCGTGGAATCTGGTCATATATCGGTTTTATGTTATCGGAATATGTTTTAAACCATACATGCGTTGATTAATCATACTGTACTTGTTTCACGGCAAGATGGGAGTTACTAGTCCCTTATTCTCCGACCCGAATTTTAGTTTGGTTAATTTTGTTACCTTAGCCCTTAACCGAAATAATGGAAAACCGGAATACCTGAACCGAGTTGAACCAAACTTGGTCCTTAGTTCTTTCTAGTCCATATCAGAGGTTATACTATTTATACATTAGAGCCTCATCAATGTGTTTTCGATTGATTTTGATACACATAAGCCCTCCATAAACTACAAACTATGGAGGTTTTCAGCACACTCATTTGTAACATTTAATTTTTATTTTCAGTAACATTTAAGATTTTATTAGATTAGATATTTTATTCAAGGATTTTGTGCAAGAAAACCCTTCAACTCGTTAATTTTTCGATTTTACCATCTATTTCCGAAATGTAAATTAATTTTATGAAGTCAAAAATAATACGCAATATAACACTTATACAAAGACGAATACTAATATGCCTAAAGTAAAAAACAAGTTCTAATTTACAGAAAACATATATTAAGATATAAGAGTTAAGAAAAATCTATGTAAAATTTTAGTAATTATTACGTTAAGCATAAGGCGAATGCTAATCTGCGTAAGGTAAAAAAACAATTTCTAATTTACAGATTTTTTATTAAGATCTGCGTAAGGTAGAAATGAATTATAATTTGTGGAACGAATTCTAGGATGCGTTAAGTATCTAATTTGTATTGTTCTCGTGCGAAAAAACAAAAAAAAAAACTACATTGCGTATTATTGTTGACTTTTTGTGATTAATGTAACTATGATGAATTAGAATGAAAGGATCCATCCAAATTCTTACAAGACAAAGTCATAAATTCATAATATAAAGACTCTGGTAATTAACATGATTGCGATACATTAACTTTGTTTAAACTGCTCAAGTAAGGAGATTAGAACAATGGCTAAAATGTTTGCAGACCGACCAAATTTTCAATGGGCCTAAGAAGTACGAACCCTACATTTCTAATTAATCTCCCACTATTCATCTACTTTCTCTCTAATGAAAACACACAAAATTTCCAAACACAATTGTAAAGAAAAAAATAAAAATTTAATAAGCAAAAGAAAATAAAAACCTAGACATTGGATGTAGAAGGCTGAACAATCTTGTTTTGTCTCCCTGCAAGCCAATGCATGGTCCTCCTAGCAAAAGATGGCGTTTTCGTCTCCAAAGATTCCGAATTTTCGCTCTTAAGACTCTCTTCGGGAGGAATCCGATGGTTTGGAAACCGGAGTGAAGAGGAAGACACGAAAGAACAATCCGAATCTCTAGCACTAGTCCCCTTTTGCTTCTCCTTTTTACCCCTTAGCCAAATTTTCGATAAAGAAAAGCTCTCCCTCTCCACAACACTCTTCTCAATTCCCTTAACTGTTGGATCAAAACCGCATTCGGACATAACGGTCCTGTGGCTCGGCACCCGGTCTTTTCCGGATAGTTTCTTGGTCGAAACATGAACCTTAAGTGTAGCTTCTTGATCCATAATATACTCATATGATCCCATTGACAAACACCTCCTTCCATCCACATTTTTACTATTACCACTTATGCTATTTTTCTTCTGGTCACTTCCTTCACCAACATGATCTATGTTCCTAAACTTCCCTAACTTAACTTCTAAAGGAACAACCTTTTCATCTAAACCATCCATGTCACCATCCGGGTCACATGATTTACGACCCGACCTAATCCGGGTCGACTCAGAATCATTGTTCACATCATAACCTAGTTGAGAGTTAGACTCAAGAACAGGAACCATATCTCTCGAGCTTTGTTCACTCTCAAGAACAAGTAGATACGAGGAGCTTAGATTGTGGTGAGACGAAAAACCAGAGAGGAGATTAGATCTACACAAGGGACAAGTAGAGTGAGAGAGAAGCCACGTGTCGATACACTCAACGTGAAAGGCATGGCTGCATTTAGGCAAGAGTCTAAGTTTATCCTCTGTTTCAAACTCACAGAGACAAACAGGACAATCAAAAGGAGAGATTTTGAGACCGACAATGGACTTGTAATGAAAAACAGGTAACGTGTCGATTAAGGATTGGTCAACGCCAGAATCATGGAGGTTAAAGAGTTGTTGAAGCTGGCCTTGAAGAGCTGTAACATTGTCGAAGTAATCTTCTCTGCTTTCTCTTGATGGTGTGAGGAGGAATTTGACAAGAATATGGAGAAGACCAGAGATGAAGAAGATGATCGAGAGGATTATGATTATTAGAAGAATATTTGGAGTGATTTTGCTGTTTAAATTTGACAAGCTTGTGTTTGATTTGAGAGGTATCAATGGTGGTGGTGGTGAAGAAGAGATCAAATTCTGAGTTGATTTCATTTCCGGTAAAATCTTGTTCATGTTTTCTCTGGAAAAAAAAGTGAAAGAGAACAAATTTGAGCTCAAAAACAGAGATTATTAATGCATGCTCTGTTTTCTGAGAGTTTTGGTTTATCTTGTAATTGAAAGAAGAGAAATAAAGATTTGAGCTCAAAGTTTTTTGAAAATTTATGAGATAGAGTGATGATTAAGAGAATTACAGGTTGGACCATTGATGGTGACAGATGAGCGAATTTATTTCAGTTTATATTTTTCTTTCACCAAAGAAGAGAGAGTCTCTTTGAAATGATTTTTTAAAATTCTGAAATTAATGGGATTTGGAATTTTGTATTTAATTACCAAAAATGCAAAGTCAACGAAACATTTCTTTAAATAAATAGACTGATACAATCACTTTCTTTCATGAATAATAATATCTTATGATTTTTGTAACCAAACCCTGTCCTTCCATGTTAAAGCCAACCGGACCAAACGATATAATTGTACAATCCATTTTAAAATCTTACAATTTAACATTCCGAGTTTATATTCAAGATATCATTAGACTAAGACTCGAATAAACATGTCGTTTTACTAAATATTTTAAACATTAACATTACTAATTTTTTTTTATTTATTTTTTTGAAAGAATGTAAAATTTATATTCAACCAAAAAAATTGTTGTTTACAATGAATGCGACATAAATTTAAAGAATCAAAATAGTGTTAAAAGTTATCTAGCTGCGAGTTTGAAACCAATACTGCAACATTACTAATTAGTGTTGCCATGCATGAGTGATGAATTTGTTTATATGTATGTTTGGGCAGGAATTATTTTCTCTTGGATGGAGTGTTGTTTTTGTTAGAGTAGGTGTCCAAATCATGATAGGCCGAGAAGCTTTTGAGGCAACTTCGACTTTGGATTTGTTCGGGAGGGGATAGTTAAAACTAGAGTCGCACCATTCTTCGTTATGAGTTGGAATTCGTACTATGTTAAGGTTAAACGAGATCGACTATAGATTTATTGATATTATTTTTTGCATGTTATTGCCTTATCATGGTTGATAGTTTTAAACCACGCGACTACAGAACGTTAAAGATTTGGACGACATAATGAATGATAGTTATGAGTTAGTCTTTTAGGAAAATTTGCGATCCGGTCTAATCCGGTGAGATGGGATATCTCATTAGGCTCATGTAGTTGACTGTCACATTAACTAAACTTGGTTGATGATCACCTTTTTTATAGTGTAGACACACCTATATTTGACGTCTTTGGGTCTATATCTTTTATTAAGAGTTGACATTTTAGTATGTGTTTTTAGTGCGAGCAAAACAGTCAGTTTTCAAATTAAATGTACGAGATAAAAAGATGAGGCATTAGACAGAACTATTATCATTTCATAATTTTAGGCAGTAAACAAACATTCTATGTTGACAAAGGAGAAACACGAGAGAGAGAGAGAGAGAGAGAGGGAAACATAAAGCCAACATGGAAGAAGGTTCTACGGCTTTCTCTGATTTAAGTCTTAACTCGAAGCATGTATGGTCTTCGTGCACTTTTTATTTATTATATGCTTAGTAGAACAATGTACCTAAAAGGCTATAACATACACATTTTCCATTTATTTTTGTTGTTCATCAATTTTTGGTTTATGATTTGGTGTTTTAATTTCCTTTGGTACATAAACTATCATAATTGAAAAACCAGGATATGTAGTTAGGTCAACCTACATAACCTTTTGATAGGCTCACGACCTCACGCATTGAAAAACCATTATTAGAAAATAGTTATTTGGAAAAGTGAAATAGATTTTGTTAGCTCGATTTTAGGAGATGGTAAGGGAAAGCCCACTCACACACTCCTAAAAAAAATCTAAAAACCAGAAATTGCCCACTCCGTTTTGAGTTTTGACATACTCACATACTATACATATATGTTTTCGTTTTTTAGGTTTTGAACTTGAAAGACAGAGCTATGTTAATCGGACATATTTTTTTTATTATCAAACTATTCTTAACTCGTGTTTGGAAAATATAGTTTATTTTGTTCTATAAGTTTCTAAACAGTTCTAAGTTTTAACCCTACCAAAGAGACATTAAATTAGTAAAACCCGTCGGTTAATACTTAATACTTAACAGTATACGGAAAATTGTAAATTAATATAGGATAAAGTGGAATTCTTATTTGAAACACAATGTTCTCATCACAAAGGATCATCCATACATATATATTAGGTATGGGCACGAAGCGGATATCCGGAAAAATTGTGATATTTGTTATTCGATTCATTTTAAACGAATACTTGATTTTGTGATTTGCTTTGCTTCAAAAATTTCCGGATATCCGAAATTTCGAATATTCGGAATTTTTTGTGATATTTGCGGATAACCATATCAGATATTCAAAGTTTTTTTTTTAACATGCTTTCAAAATAAGTTTTAAATACCAAACATAACCGTTGTTGGTATCACCAGTCAACAAACTGTTATCAAACTAATTCCAAAAACTAAAACCCGATAGTTTTTTATGCCATTGATCAAAACATAACATGAAAAAAAAATGATCAAACAAACATCTTAACATAAAAACATAAAATGACAACAATACACAAACTATTTATGATATCTATATATAGATATAACTATATTTTCTAATATATATAAAAAGATACGGATCGAAGTGGGTATTCGATTTTTTTAAAAACAATATTTGTTATTTGATTCGGTTTTTACGAATACTATATTTTTCTATTTGCTTTGCTCTAAAATCTTACGGATATTCGGATTTTTCGAATCAAATCAAATCAAATACCGAATCGAAGCGGATCTAACGAATATTTTGCCCAATATATATTAGTTCCATTCGATTTATTGGAATATATAGTACCACGAAATCATCTCTCGTTTTTTTTGCTTATAGTGTATATCAAGGATCAACTTCATATCCTGCAGAAGAAAAGAATTGTCAAATTTATCTAGACAATATTAAATGGCGAATTTATTTTTGAAAAAATCAAGACAATATTAAACTTTGGATACGATGAAAAGATGAAAGAATGAAACTTACGGTGTGTATACGACACGAATGTTACCGGCATCAGTATTAGCGATAACCCGAAAAGCGTCACGAGAGAGATTAAGGTCACCGTTGCAAGGCTCCCGGCAGAAATCAACTACCTTCACGTCTACGGTACGCCCGGTGCATGCTCTGTCAAAGTTGTATGTAGCACCAATGCATCGAACCCTGTACCTCCGACCACAAGCTCGACCATTTTGCCACAAATTGTTCTTGACTCCGACTACCAGCGTCTCACGTTGTGTTCCGTAACACGCAGACCCTAAATCACATCATTAATTTATAACTGATCATATCTTATTTTTATAATATATATATTTATATATATGAAACAAACATATGTATAATTATATAGACGTACTAGTGTAGGGAGGGTCGTAATAGACAGCTTTTCCTTGAGCAGCTTCAGCGATTGGAGCTAAGATTTGTGCAAACACTATCATCACTACCACAAATTTTACTGCCATTTTTATCATTTTCTTTAACTTGTTTGTGAAATAACGAAGCAAAGGGAAGCGAGTATTTATATATAATTGGACTCAAAGACTGTAAGTAAAAGGAAAAGTCTTTGGTCTACGTCAAGTCTTCCATTACTTATTGTATTGATTTCATACAGGACAATTTGTTATTCCTTACTCCACCTAAATTTTCTTGGTGAATTGAATGAATATGAATATATGATGATGTGTGAAGGAAAATTCCACGAGGGTTTGAAATTTAAAGTTCATTTTTTTTTTCTTTGTGGATATTATTTTCACAAAGCTGCGAAGGAAATTTCGAAGAAACTAAGGAGGGTATTCTCAACATCACTTCGAATCCTACCTTGAGAAAATTCTCAACCTTACCCAAATCCAAAACCATCGGGAAAAGTATAACCGTCTTTTAAACCTTCTGATGAGTGTTAGGTTCTAACGTTAGGACCATCTACTAAAACAAAATGTGTTAATGAAGAAAGTCCCACATTAAAAATTAAAAATTATCAAATAGTATATAAAGTGTTAGGGTCACTCCACCTATTACCAATTGATTTTTAGTTGAAATCTCATATTAAAAGCCCAAATCTATCATGGTATCCGAGTCAGATTGTTCTTCAACTTTTCTAAACATATAAAAAAATAACTTGAACAAAAGGTAATAGTGAAATCTAGAATATTCTTCGGACTTCACGTACTTGCTCCCTAAGATATCTCCAATATTCGGTTTGTTACATAACACCAATAAAATTAGTCAAATGATGAAGTATGAAAAACAAATTTGCTTTATTGACCTCTTTTACAAGAGAAAGACAAATGTCTCTTCTTTATTTTATTTTTTTGAATCAAGACAAATTTCTCTTTGTTATCATGTCAAGTAAATCTGCGTTTATGAATTCAACATTCTGGAAAATAATTGGGCTTAGTGGGCCTTCAAATATCATTTTATGTAAAGGCCCAAATCTCTATATACCAATTAAACTTTCTATCGCTGAGAAAGAGATTTGATCAAATTAAACTTAAGATAACGATTGCCCTTACCGAGGAAGTTGCCTTTGTCGGCTTGTCGCTATAATTCATCAATCAAAGATTCAAAATATAAAAAATGAGATTTTAACTTTTAAGCATATGTCATTTGTGTTGTTATATCATCGTCCAAGTTTAAATTTACAAAACGTATATTGTTAAGAAAAAAAGAGAGCAAACCAAAAGAATGTACAAAATTTCAAAACGTCCGAATCAAACGACAAGCTATGTTCAGAACGAGTATTTAGAATTAGTAGCGATTCCATAGGCCTCCAAGTACGAATATTACTTTTAAAACTAAATTATAAGTTCGAATATTCCATCTTTTTCCATACTATGGTCTTAAAAACAGTGGGATGATGATATTTGCTTATCCTTCAAGATAATGTTTAAAATTATTGGATGAGAAGATATTTCTTATTATTTATATTTCTTGTAGACATGGAGCCAAAAAAATTTATATATATATATAAAAATTAAAATCTTTTATCACATGATCCAAAGCCCAAAAAGTAAAATAAAAAGTATCTCATCACATGACCATTTTTAACCAAACGTTACTGTCACTAAATGAAATCTATTTTTCTTTCTTAAATTTTGCTCTGACAAATATTTTTGATTGCGTCATTTTCTACTTTGGAAATGTCTTTGATTTAGCATTTCAGTTCGCTCAAAACATCAAATCTTACCTTCTTTAGCTTTCACATTAGATTCTGGTAATTATTAGCACAAAAAAAAGATAAGCCAGAATACGAAACAACCAAAAAAAGAGGAGAATTCTTTTTTTTTTTTTTCTTTCCGATGCCTCCGACCAATAATTACCGA
>Ga0041059_1001958_pt1 | contig 15862 bp, 17 predicted proteins | sample AraColnosormetaG_FD_56232 | JGI IMG/M metagenome (GOLD analysis project Ga0041059, IMG submission 56232) | Arabidopsis roots microbial communities from North Carolina, USA - Col MF nosort | ecosystem: Host-associated > Plants > Roots > Unclassified | place: USA: North Carolina | collected...
AAAAAAAAAAAAAAAAAAAACTAAATACTGAAGAATACAGTGGTTCCAATTCCAATATGGATTTTTATGTTAAGGCCACTATTGGGCTTTTGTTGGGCTATTTCAGCTGTCTATATAACTTTTTTTTACAATACTTTCTTTGTTAAACAAAAAATCTACATAATTACAAAAAAATTTACTTGTAATTATGAATGGTGCGATGCTCTAATTTAATACCGCTGCGGTATGAAAAGTGTTTTTTGTTTTTCTTGTAATATACACGTAAAAATAGTAGTAGTAAATAAACATCCATAATCATATGTTAAAGAAGTAATGAAATAATAATATCTTGTAAGAGATTTATTAATTGAACTATAGTCTCATTCAATCAACGATTAAGACATTATTCCTTTTCAGCGGTACAAAAAAGAAAAGAAAAGCACGAAAATCTAATATTCAGAAATAATCAAAACTAAAGATCTGAAAAATAGCTGTCTGATAACTGTATTTCAAATTTTGAAAATAGGTCTATAATTAAGTTTTATCCGAATCTTTTGTTTGTTAAGATTTCTGCTTTTCACATAAAAACCCCACAATCCCTACTTAATCTCCATTTTCACCTTAATATTTATTTCCCTTCAATATAAAAAAATAATCGTCCAATAGTTTATCACCACGTGGCACAAACTAAAGTATTTTGGACAAATTTTGAATTAATTTAAAAATTCAAAGGATTTTAACACCGTAAAATGCGAGTGTATGTATTTGCATAACAGAAAAGATTCTATTTTCTTATCATTTTCTCAGTATTTTCTCTCCGATTTTTCCGTCGTTTTTCTCGCTTCTCTAAATGTTAAGAGTGTACGATCCATCACAGTGACCACCACGCATAAAAGAAAAACACTAACCTCCATCTTTTTCCTTACTTTGTCTTATTCCTTTCCGTCGTTTCATTTCCCCCAAAAAGCCATGACGAATCAGTCTCATGATGATGACGATGACGATGAGCAGCTTCCTCGTTCGCTATTCAGACTCGTTTCGCTTCCCCAAAAAACCATGACGAATCAGACTCATGATGATGACGATGACGATGAGCAGCTTCCTCTTTCGCTAACCTTGGGCTCAACATCGTATTCCTCTCAGATCCGTCCTGTGAAGTCACCGGTTCCTATAGCTCCACCACCGGAATTCCCTGGACCTGTGACAACGTGGCCAACACCTGCTGATTTTCTGGCGACGCGGTCTATGGTGCCTGATCCCCCTCCGCCGTCTCATCAGATACCTTTATGGATGAGCAACTATTTTCAACAGACACCGAATCCGCCTCAGCTGGTTACTCATTTCTTCCCGCCGTCAGGTTTAGCTCCACCTTCGTCAAATCTAACTCCTCCGCCGGTGAAGAGACCAGTAACCGGTTCCGTTCGTATTTATAGATCACGATCAACCGTAAGTAAGAAATCCGATACGATTTCTCCGCCGTTTCCATGGGCGACTAATCGCCGTGGGGAGATACAAAGCCTTGAGTATCTCGAATCGAATCAGATCACAACCATCACCGGAGAGGTACAATGTCGACACTGCGAGAAAGTGTATCAGGTTAGCTACAATCTAAGGGAGAGATTCGCTGAGGTTGTGAAGTTTTATTTGACGGAGAAGAGGAAAATGAGGGACAGAGCTCATAAGGATTGGGCGTATCCAGAGCAACGGAGATGTGAGCTTTGTGGCCGTGAAAAAGCTGTGAAACCGGTGATTGCTGAACGGAAAAGTCAGATTAATTGGTTGTTTTTGCTTTTGGGACAAACGTTGGGTTTTTGTACATTGGAGCAGCTTAAGAATTTCTGCAAACATTCCAAGAATCATCGTACTGGTGCTAAGGATCGTGTTCTTTACTTGACGTATATGGGTCTCTGCAAGATGCTTCAGCCTAAATCTGACCTCTTTACCTGTGTCGCCGGAAAGCGGTGAGTTAGGTTGATTCTCCTATCCTGGGTTTGATTCAATTTCAGACTACGTTTGGTTGAATATCGTTTGAACTTTGCTTTTACAATATTTTGTACTGTTGCTTTTAGGTGATGAATAATTGTGAGAGAAATATGCAATTGCATTGCATTGCATGGATTATCTTTTGTCGTTTTCTGCTTCGTTGTATGTTTCCTCTGGACTTTGTTTTAATATCTCATTAATATAGTATATTATGGTTTTTATATATGAATCATGAAGTCTATAATCTGTTACATGTGTTTATTTGGAATTCTCGATTAATAATTGATAGATATTGGTACTGGATATGATTTTCTTTTGAATGTGTATCTCAACTGTCAACTTTCATTATTATTTTTTAATTTGTCTAAACTAATTTTTAATTATAGTCGATTTGAATATTTTGATTTTAAATAATCGCGATTTGAAATTAAGGAAGATATTTAGAATGTTAACAATACTTCTAAATCTAAACGTTTTTTTTATTCATTCTAATATGTCGCAAATTCAAAATTGATTTTTGTATAACCTCTAATTTCTAAATATATAAATCAAAATTGTGGATAATTCTCCAACTTCAAAATATTTATCATCTCTCTATATATATCCCATAAATATGATTAAATTATTGACTAAATAAATTAAACTGTAAATCATGTATACTTGAATATATTTCATATTTAATTGAGAATGGAAAGATAAGTCAGCTCACAAATTACCGACCCTTTCTTCGCCTAAAATTATGAACATGTACGCATGTTTTTAACTACCAAATTCACAATTCTTGAGTCAAATCTTTTGAAAGTTCACCAATTGATAACACCACATCGTGTCATCGTTCATAAACTCAAATAAATAAGATCGTGTTTCAACCAAAAATAAAATAAACCGAATATAACGTCGATTTTGTCAGACCGGTTATACCGATTTGGTCTAAGAACCTATGAGTATTTTACTAATTTACCCCTTCGTACATCCTCCACAACGGACAGAATTATCAACCCGAGAGCGGAGAAGAAAAGAGAGAGAAAAAAAGAAAGGGAAGGGACAAAAAAATAAATGGTGACTCAGGCGACCCACAAGCCCTTCCATGGCTGCTTCTTCTTCTTCCTCTCACCCAGAGACACGAATTGAAGAAATTTGAATTCTACCACCAATTTTCTACACTCACATTTATGATTTTCCCGTTCTTGTTGGATCCTACGAGATTTTGACTCGATCTTCAGAGGCAGATCTGATCGCGAAAATTTCTTATTTCCAGCTAATTTTCCCGTAACGTTGTTTTTTTTGTTTAATCGGAGATGGAGGCACTGACGGAGCTTTGTGACATTATAGCAAAGAATCCGAAGCAATTCTCGGAGAAGTTAGCTTGGATATGCGGTCGTTGTCCACAAACGGAATGGCTTCTCGCTGAATCGCCCAGGGTTTCTCGGAGTCATCTCAACGCTGTTTTAGCCGTTGCTCGGATCATCTCCAAGAATCCAGAATCAATCGATAATCGTGCCAAATCCGTCGTTAATGAGTTTCTCAGCGCTATACCTGCATCGTTCCGCCGTTCCTTCTGGCCGCATTCTTTCCCTTCGCAGCTGATCTCTTCGTTTTATTGTGATTTCTTGAGTTATCTTTCGTGTGCGGCGGATCTATCCCCGGAATTTGGTACAGAGGTTGCTAGGTTTACAGGGGAAGTTGTGATAGCCGCTATTGCACCGAGTTCTGGTGATAGCGACGGGGATCCAGCAATTTCTAAGGCTTTCTTGGTCGCGCTTTCTCAGCATTTCCCGTCGATTCTGCAGTCTGATGGAGATAAATTGATAACAATGCTGCTTGATCAGTTTGTTCTGAACCGTGCTCCTGCTTCGCCCAAGGAACAGCGGCAGCAGAACTCGGCTAACTCTGAAACTGATACTTCGTCGTCTCAGGGCTCTCCTATTAGTACGAACCGTTATCCCTCGGGAAAAACTGAAATGGCTAGTCCTGGCGATGAGGTGGCTAGCCATGGGTCCAATTTATCCTCTAAGAGTTCATCGTCTGTAGTGATGAATGGGGGTAGTATTGTGTGGAAGAGTGGTGTTGATCAGCTGAGCTTTGGATTTAGCGAGGGGAGTGGAGGTGCTAACCCTGTTTTTAGACAACAAGTTGCTTCTTTTGAAGACGAATCCATTGAGAGCTTGGAGAAGCAAGAGATTGCCTTTAGATTGATAACCCATATTTTGGATAAAGTCAAAATTGACTCTAAACTTCAGGATCAAGTGAGATTTATAGCCAAGAGGCAGCTTCAGTCCATGTCTGCATTTCTGAAGGTAATGCTTTTCTTGTGGTGATATATTATGGTCTTTTCTAGAATATGCCCTTAACTAGGAATGCTAGAGACGATATATCTTGCTGAAACAATTGTTAGTTGATACTCCCTTTTACTGTCTTGTCATGTTTTCTTAGAAAAGATGATGACTCTGTTTCTGCCTTTTGTTTTACAGTCAAGAAAGCGAGACTGGAACGAACAGGGCCAAGTTCTGAAAACTAGAGTCAATGCCAAACTGTCTGTTTATCAGGCTGCAGCTAAAATGAAAATCAAGAGCCTCGTGTCTCTTGAAACAGATGGAAAAACTTCTAAAAGGTTGGTCCTGGAGACGCTTGCATTACTTTTAGATGCTGCAGATGCCTGCTTGACATCTGTGTGGCGTAAAATGAAGGCCTGTGAAGAACTGTTCGACTCTCTGCTTTCTGGGATTGCAAAGATTGCAGTGGCAAGAGGAGGGCAGCCTCTTCGCGTGTTGCTCATCCGACTTAAACCACTGGTACTAGCTGTCTGTGCACTGGTAATTTTGTTATGTCTTAACTCATATGAGCAACATACTCTAAACTACTGATGATCATGTCTGAAGATCCATAGAAGTATAATCGAACACATCATGTCACAACTCTTCTGGACATTTTACCTTTACTTTACTGAAGGAAGTTTCTATTTATTTTTAATGTCTGTTGGTACAGCCGGATCAAGGGGCTATGCTTGAGAGCATATTTAAGACTAGTTGTGTGATTATTGAATCTGCCTGGGCCAAGGACCGAGCTCCAGTGGACAACTTCATTATGGGGTTAGCTTCAAGTATTCGTGAAAGAAATGATTATGAAGAACAGGTGGAGAAATAATAATACCCTTCCCTTAGCTGGTTAATTTGCCTTTCTTGTGTTGAATTGCAATTTCATCTTTCCAATAAGGCTCATCATTTGGTGTCCAGGTTGATAGAGAGAAGCAAGTACCTGCTGTACAGCTTAATGTGATTCGGCTGCTAGCTGATCTCAATGTTGCTGTTAAGAAGCCGGAAGTAGCTGACATGATTTTACCACTTTTTATTGAAAGCTTGGAAGAGGGTGATGCTTCGACTCCTAGCTTTTTGCGACTCCAAGTACGATTTCAATTTCTACAGTGATACCTGGCTGACTATCAATTAGTATCTTATATATGCTACTTTCTCCAACGTTGGCAATGGCAGAAACTGCTACCATCTATATCTTTTTTACGTTTTTTTTTTACATATTTACTTTTGCATTTATGCCAATTTGTGCAGCTTCTTGATGCTGTTTCTAGGATAGCAACATTAGGGTTTGATAAGTCTTACCGTGAGACAGTAGTTCTGATGACCAGAAGTTATTTGAGCAAACTATCAAGTGTAGGATCTGTAGAAAGCAAAACGTCAGCACCGGAAGCCACAACCGAGCGTGTAGAGGTATTACTATATGTCATTTGATACATGGTAGTTTGCTGTGTTTCTTTTAACTTTTACTATGACACTGATGCTCACTAATCCAACTACCGTGTAGACTCTTCCTGCAGGTTTTCTTACAATTGCCAGTGGTCTTATGGATACAAAATTGCGTTCAGACTACCGCCATCGTTTGCTTTCCTTGTGTTCAGATGTAGGCTTGGCTGCTGAGTCCAAAAGTGGAGGGTAATTATATGATCTTAGCTTGTATTCACTTTGAGTTTCTTTCACTGTTTATGGGTTAGTATATCTTTTAAGTGTTCTCTGCTGAAAAAATATTTGGGTATAAAACAATCTGCGCAAATTTTGAGAAATCTACTGGCAACAGCTTTTGCTGGCTACAGTATGTTTCCAGCAAGTGCTAAGTATTGCTGTTAACATAAAGATATATCAATTATCTTCCGCACTCCATTTTGCCTAAAAGTTTAGTACGATCGGAAATTATGCAGTTAATATTTCTCCACCTAAAACATTTTTCCTTCATACTGACTATTATTGTATGCTTCATTTCTTCTAGGAGTGGTGTGGATTTCTTAGGCCCTCTTCTTCCTGCTGTTGCAGAAATATGTTCAGATTTTGATCCTACTATGGATGTGGAACCTTCACTTTTGAAGTTGTTTCGCAATCTCTGGTTTTATATAGCCCTCTTTGGCTTAGCACCTCCTATTGTGAAAACTCCGACACCACCACTGAAGTCAACCTCCAATTCAGTGAACAGTGTGGGAAGTATGAGTGCAACTGCTTTGCAAGCTGTGGGCGGTCCTTACATGTGGGACAATCAGTGGGCTCTAGCTGTTCAGCGAATTGCTCAAGGCACTCCTCCCCTTGTAAGTCAATCTGGTCGTCTTCAGAGTTTAATTTGTGGTTCACCGTATTATTAGCCTACTAAAACTGAATCTCACATCTCCCAGGAGATAATTGTTCGGTAGTTTAATTTTATCTAATTGAGCATTGCTCTTTGTAGGTCGTCAGTTCTGTAAAATGGCTTGAAGACGAATTAGAACTCAACGCACTTCACAATCCTGGTAGCCGCCGAGGAAATGGAAATGAGAAAGTAGCTTCAACCCAGAGACTTGCTCTTTCAACTGCCTTAGGTGGCAGAGTTGACGTTGCAGCAATGAACACTATCTCAGGTTAACAGATGGGGAGTTATTTACAATATCTGCTAGATGGACTTCGATGTGATATTTTAGATACTTAGGAATCACTTTCTTCAATTCTTTTAGGGGTGAAGGCTACCTATTTGCTTGCTGTGGCTTTTTTGGAGATCATACGTTTTATTAGCAACGGGGGTATCCTTAATGGTGAATCAAGCGTTTCTGCCTCTAGAAGTGCCTTCAGTTGTGTGTTCGAATATCTGAAAACTCCAAATCTTACTCCTGCTGTTTCCCAGTGTTTGACGGCAATTGTGCATAGAGCCTTTGAAACAGCAGTCTCATGGCTGGTATGGAATTACCTGGTCATAGTATCTAAATTGTTTTTGTCAAAGACCTTTTAGTGGCAACTCTAGCACAATCATTCTGTCCCTTTGTATATGCAATTTGGTCTTTTTTTCCTTTTTCCTGCTTCTTCATTTACACAGTATATATATGTTACAGAAACTTTCTTTTGGTTTCAGGAAGATCGAATATCTCTTACTGGGAAAGATGCTCGTAATAGAGAACTGACAACGTATGCACATGCATGTTTCCTCATAAAGAGTATGTCACAGAGAGATGAGCACGTCCGAGATATCTCTGTGAACCTGTTGACTCAGCTACGAGACAAATTTCCTCAGGTAAAAACATATGGGTCTACATTCTCTCGTTCGAAAGATTATATGTAGGTTCACCATTTTGTAAGAGAGAAACGAGGTGATATAGTTCATATATGAGTATATCACATTGATAAATTATGGAGAGATAGAGATATGATTAGTCATGATTGTTTTTCCAATGCGAGTGTAACCGAAGATATACCAGGAATAAGACCCGAACCTCAGGTTTTACATGGAACAAAAGTTCCTTGGTTGATCCATAAGTGTTTTTCTTCTCACTTGTGGGCAAAAATTTCATGTGTTACCCATTGCAGATCTTTTTCCTTTTGAATCTAGCTGTTCGTATTGTTTTTCTTTCTTTTGATCTCTTACAAATTGGTCAATTCACTTACATTAGACATCAGTGGTGTAGACTGTTTATTTTTATGCACTGTAATGTTTTGTGATTTCTGTTTCACTTGTCTTTACCATAGAAATTTTGGTCATGGTTTACTTCCTTCTACATAAATCCTCTCCATTGTAAATTGATTAGATTTTTTTGTTTCCTTCTTTTTACTATCGGTTTTTGCCTTCTGTATGTGTGCTGGAGTATACCTCCAGGAAATGTTTGTTTGCTTTTGCCTTCTTCAACTGTTCTTTTGGACTCCCCATGCTTTGTAGATCAACTAACAATGAGAAAATGCAGGTCCTCTGGCATTCGTCATGTCTGGATAGTTTGCTGTTTTCAGTTCATGACAATACACCTTCAACTGTTGTCAATGATCCTGCTTGGACTGCTGCTGTTCGATCCTTATACCAGAAAGTTGTACGAGAATGGATCATAATATCGCTTTCATATGCTCCATGCACCAGTCAGGGTCTGCTTCAGGTTTCCTTCTTTTTGCCAATTCATATTATCTTCTATATGCTCATTCAAAATATCTTTATGTTTGATAGATTTCTTCTGTTTCTTCAAATCGATTCCTTTCTTAAAATGCTTAAAGCAGCTGGACCTCAGTCTTTCTCGCCCTCTGACTAGTAACTACCGTAATTCCTGTTTCATGTTTCTGTATGATTCCTTGGCCCCTTCAGATGTACAATCTGTTTTTGGTTCACAAACGAACTATGAAAAGCTTTGGACGTAGGCACTTAAGTTGTTCCTCTAGATTAACTTTGTCTATATCCTCATAGCAGAGTGCAGTCCGTGTTTTCTGTTTATGTTAGATTGTTCTTGCTGTTCCTTTTGAGTTATTTTCACATTCTTTCTCTTGTTTTTAATATGAACCTCAGGATAAGCTGTGCAAAGCAAACACATGGCAGCGAGCACAAACTACAACTGATGTGGTTTCTCTTCTATCTGAGATAAAAATTGGAACTGGAAAAAATGAACTTTGGTCTGGGATAAGAACTGCTAATATCCCAGCTGTGATGGCTGCAGCAGCTGCAGCGTCAGGGGCAAACTTAAAAGTTTCTGAAGCCTTTAACTTGGAAGTACTTGGTACTGGTGTAGTCAGTGCAACGGTAAAGTGCAACCATGCTGGAGAAATTGCTGGCATGCGAAGGTTGTACAACAGTATTGGTGGATTTCAATCTGGCTCGACACCTAGTGGTTTTGGTGGTGGCCTTCAAAGATTAATATCTGGAGCATTTTCCCAGGCACCACAACCAGAAGATGATTCATTTAATGAGATGTTAATTGCCAGGTTTGTGCGTCTTCTTCAGCAATTTGTAAATACTGCTGAAAAGGGTGGAGAGGTGGAGAAGTCGCAATTCCGAGAAACTTGTTCCCAAGCAACTGCATTACTTCTGTCAAACCTGGTAAGGTTTTCTTACCAAGAACAGAGGGGGCACTTTTTCTTACCAACAACTGTGAAATCTACCAGCTATTTTCTGCTGTACATTCTAATCTCTCTTATTGTTGCATCAGGGTGGTGAGTCGAAAACAAATGTCGAAGGCTTTTCTCAATTACTGCGTCTCCTTTGTTGGTGTCCAGCATATATATCTACTCCAGACGCTATGGAAACTGGAATTTTTATATGGACCTGGTTGGTTTCTGCTGCTCCTCAACTGGTATCTCTTGTCCTTGCCGAGCTTGTTGATGCATGGATATGGACAATTGATACAAAACGTGGTCTCTTTGCATCTGATGTACGATACTCTGGCCCAGCTGCAAAATTAAGACCCCATCTTTCCCCAGGGGAACCAGAAGATCCACCTGAAAGTGACCCTGTTGACCAGATAGTTGCTCACAGACTGTGGCTTGGATTTTTGATAGATCGTTTTGAGGTTAGGATTTATTCTCTACTTTTTCTAATACAGAGGGAACTCATGTGTGATTTACCTCATTCTTCTTCCACATTGGTTAAGACGGTCTTAAGTGTTATAAGTGCTGAGTTTTCTTGTGATCCTCCTAGTTGAATCAATTGAAAGACCTTAGGTGACAAATTGCAGTCTAAATTAATTTTGCTTCACTTGAAAAATTTGCTTACTGATCATCAAGGAAGCAGATAAATTTGAGTGAGTTTCTTATTGCCACTATGCTTTTTTAGGTTGTTCGACATAATAGTGCGGAGCAACTGTTGCTGCTAGGTCGGATGTTACAACGGAGTACAGACCTTGAATGGTGCTTTACTCGCCACCCTGCAGCTGCTGGTACCTTTTTTTCTTTGATGCTCCTTGGACTGAAATTCTGCTCATGCCAAACACAAGGCAACATGCAGAAATTTCGATCTGGACTCCAGCTTTTAGAAGATCGAATCTATAGGTATTTTTTTTGCGGATTTCCTTTGTTTTTTCTTGCACTATACATTTTGTTACGCTTTCTTTATGGACATCTCTCAGCCTGTCTCTATGATTTGGCGGCACGCGTCTGACTAATTTTCTTTTCGTCCATTTATTTACTATGTTCTAAATATTAATGTTCATGTGATCTCTTAGTGTTTTGTCGGATGTAGGATTTAACATAAATTGCCTTTGCACAACACATTGAACTGCCTGGACTAGTATCTGCTATGATAGTAGCTATTTCATATGCGGAGAACAATTTAAGCTTTATGTCATCTTAGCCATCCAACATGGCATTTTCGGTGTTTTCAAAATACTTAAATAATAGCTATTTCAATTTTATTATCTCTGATTTACCTTTGTTTTATTTTTTGTGCACATCAACTTATCCCAGGACGTCTTTAGGCTGGTTTGCTCATCAGCCAGAGTGGTATGATGTAAATATTCCAAATTTTTGTCATAGCGAGGCTCTATCTGTTTCAGTTTTTGTTCACTTTTTATCAAACGAGCTATCAGAATCAAGTCAATCTGATTCCAAAGGAAAACCTCGTGAAAGTGGGAATTTGATTGATGTGGTAAGACAACGATCTGCGATTTTTTTCTACTTTCACCTGTAAATTTGACTACAAACAATGATATTTCTTTGGGCTGGATGTTTACAGACTGATCAGTATCATCCCGTCTGGGGTGAGATGGACAACTACACTCTGGGAAAAGAAAAAAGGAAGCAGTTGCTTTTAATGCTCTGCCAGCATGAAGCTGACAGGCTTGACGTTTGGGCACAACCTATTAGTTCAAAGTAAAAGTCGCTATCTTTGTATCACATTTTCACTTCTCAGTCGTTTTCTTTGACTTACATTTTGATATTCATTCTTCCAAGTGGCAACGTATGTACAGGGACAGTCCGTATTCGCGGCTGAAAATAAGCTCTGAGAAATGGACCGAATATGCTAAAACGGCCTTTTCAGTGGATCCTCGCATTGCTTTATCAGTTGCCTCAAGATTTCCGGCAAATGCTTCTGTGAAATCTGAAGTCACTCAGCTGGTTCAGGTATGAATTTACAGATACTACTTCTTCTAAGACTGTAGAAAGACAGATTTTTGACATTTTGTAGTTTGAGATGGATATACTGTATCTCTGGTATTAAGTTTTAAAAGAGCTGGTGTTGCAATACCACACAAAAGCAGTGAGGCATAATGCAACTGGGAAAAAATTATGTTGAAGAACTTTTGGCTCATGGTACTTTTGGTTAAATATTTATTGTAAGAACTAAAACTTCTGTTGAGAATCAGATTGCTAGGATAGTACATTCTCTGGACCTCTTGGTATAAAAAATATAATTTGATACCATGACTATATCTCTTAATATGTAAATGATGTAAAATGAGCGTTCTCACTGATATTCTTTCTTGCAGACAAATATAGTAGATCTTCGTACAATTCCTGAGGCATTGCCGTATTTTGTTACACCGAAAAATGTTGAAGAGAACTCAGTGCTGTTGCAGCAGCTACCGCACTGGGCTGCTTGTTCAATTACACAGGCTCTTGAGTTCCTCACGCCTGCTTATAAGGGACATCCACGTGTCATGGCATATGTCCTACGAGTTTTAGAGTCCTACCCTCCTGAACGAGTTACTTTTTTCATGCCGCAGTTGGTGCAGTCTTTGCGCTATGATGATGGGGTAAGTCTTATCATGAAAATCTATATATTTAATGCCACTTCTCTCTAACATGACTCTCTCTCTCTAAGCAATTTGAATTATATTATTCGGTTTGTGCTCATAAAATTAGCGAAGGCACATCTTAATTCTTGAAATTAAATCATATATACCTTTTTTCTTAGTCTTCAAAATAGAAATTCTCCATTTGGTGTATTGAAGCAATTCCCAGAACTCATTCAACAATGGTGCTAAAAATTGGATTGACCAGCCCATTCAACCTTTTCTTTTCTTGGTCTTTTATCTAAACTAAATTACTTTTACGTTTCTTGAAATTAGTATTGGATTATCAGCTTCACATTGTTTTAAAACCATGTCTAATCTCGTTGTAGTTGTTGTAGTTGGGCCATTCAATCGCTTGAGGTTTTTCTTGTCATAGCTTTATCTTCAAATGCTACTGGGGCTGGATATTGTTTAATACCTTACATGAGTTCTTTCTCTTTTTCCTGTTTCGTAAGGTATTTAACAGTTCAACCTCTTTTTAAATGCAGAGGCTAGTTGAAGGGTATCTTCTTAGAGCTACCCAAAGAAGTGACATATTTGCCCACATTCTCATTTGGCATTTGCAAGTAAGTTTAACCTACTAGATTTGCAAGATCTTAATTTTGCTTTGAAACCTTTATAGAGATTGTTGATGTTCACTTCTATCTTTTATAATGCCAGGGTGAGGATGTGCAGGAAACTCCGAAGGATGGTTCTATCGATAAGGTTTGCCCATAATTATCATTTTCTGCTTATAATTTATTGGTGTTAGCTCCTATGTAAAGTCTACATCTTACTACTCCTAGGTTATTATATGTGGCTAGAAAATCTTTCATTGCCTTAGTTTGAGGAAAACAGTATCCTACAGTTGCAAAATATGGCCTCCTGCAGAATACATCTGTGAATTCTTTGTTTATGTTATTCTTCACATGTGATAGAACGCAGAAAATATCCTTGATTCAGCCTGTTGACCGCTGGTTATAAGCACAAAATTCCGAGATCTTGAAAATGGGTTTTATGACTGCTTATTGTTCTGTATCATAGCATAATTTTGTTCTTGGAAAGTATAGTTTGGACAAAAGATGTCGTGAGACAGAGAGTAGGTCGTTAAACTATAGATAGCGGTAGAAACTTTGTTGTATATCTTTTGACTGATCTGCTTAAAAAATCTGAGCTCATCTCTTTGTTTCTGTAATATTTCAGAATGCGGCATTCCAAGAAATTTTGCCACAGGTTCGGCAGCATATCATTGATGGTTTCAGCCCCAACGCCTTGGACATGTTCACTAGAGAGTTTGACTTCTTTGACAAGGTTACTTCTATATCTGGGGTGTTATTCCCTCTTCCAAAGGAAGAACGCAGAGCCGGTATTAGGAGGTAGCATTTTAAATTTGATAAAACCTTATCATGTTACGGATGTGTCTGCATAGTCTAATAATACTCTCCATGGCAGGGAGTTGGAGAAAATTGAAATGCAGGGAGATGACCTTTATTTGCCAACTGCTCCTAACAAGCTTGTTAGGGGTATCCGTGTAGACAGTGGAATACCCTTACAATCAGCTGCCAAAGTCCCTATCATGATAACTTTTAACGTTATTGATCGTGATGGTGACCACAGTGATGTAAAACCACAGGCTTGCATTTTCAAGGTAATCCTCCGCATGATTTTCATACAAAATTTCTATGTTTTTCCTTATAGAAAATGCCAGTGCAGAAAAAAGAAAATACTTCTCCTGTCAGACTCTACCACTTGTTTAAGTAAATAAAGTTTGGAAAACGTTGGAAAAAAAACGTAGCTAGTGGTTTCTGGACATTCAGATGCTGCGCCCAGTTGGTGAGTTTACTGTGAGTTAGATGATTCTCTCTTGTATTCATTCAGGTTGGAGATGATTGCCGGCAAGATGTTCTTGCCCTTCAAGTGATATCTCTTCTTAGAGACATATTTCAAGCAGCTGGTCTTAACCTTTATCTTTTTCCATATGGAGTACTCCCAACTGGTGCGGAAAGGGGCATAATTGAGGTAAATCTCACTCTAAAATGTTTAATATCCTTGCTGGATGAAACAGATACGGTGGTATGAGAACTTTCTTGTATCAAATAAGGATCAGACTTTTTGTTCACATCTCTTTTCTTCCCTTTTGTTACAGGTGGTGCCTAATACAAGAAGCAGAAGTCAAATGGGTGAGACTACTGACGGGGGTTTGTATGAGATTTTTCAACAAGACTATGGACCCGTCGGCTCAACCACCTTTGAAACAGCACGGGAGAACTTCCTCATCAGTAGTGCCGGTTATGCAGTGGCTAGTCTTTTACTCCAGCCCAAAGACAGACACAATGGAAATCTCCTCTTCGATGAGTATGTTTCCTATTTTTGCACATTCCCTTTGTTCTTTGATTCTTTCCACTTGGTGCATTGGAAAAAAGTTTATCAAAACCTCTCGATGGAAAAATATAGTGTTGGAAATTTCATGGAAGTAACACAACTTTATTACCATGTGTTATGCTAATGCAGCGTGGGAAGACTTGTCCACATCGACTTTGGTTTCATTTTGGAAACTTCGCCTGGTGGGAACATGCGATTCGAGAGTGCTCATTTCAAACTGAGCCACGAAATGACTCAGTTGCTAGATCCCTCGGGTGTTATGAAAAGCAAAACATGGCATCAGTTTGTGAGCTTGTGCGTCAAGGGGTACTTAGCTGCTCGGCGGCAGATGGATGGAATCATCAGCACGGTGCAAATGATGCTAGAAAGTGGGTTGCCTTGCTTTAGCAGAGGAGATCCAATTGGTAATCTTAGGAAAAGATTTCACCCAGAAATGAGCGAACGTGAAGCTGCACACTTCATGATTCATGTATGTACGGACGCATATAACAAGTGGACTACTGCTGGATACGACTTGATTCAGTATTTGCAACAAGGCATCGAGAAGTAAGAAGAAGAAGAGGGAACTTAATGATATCCGAAACCAGAGTTATATAATTTGCAGGTAAAAAAAGTTTAAGCCATCGAGTATTCCGATTTGATAATTGTTATCTCCTCTCGGTTGGGACATTCTGACTAATTGATTACTTAAGAGGAACTTGAGGATTATTATTTTTATGTTTTTGTCGTAGGATTTTGCTATGCACAAAAAAAAAAAGTAACAAAAGAGAGAGGTAGGAGTGTTGTGGTGTGGGGATTTTCGATAACTTGAGATGTAAGCTACTATTATATATGATCTTTGATTATTCTTGGGTGGAAATGGTCACGTGTTTCTTGATAATTCCATGCGTTGTATAAAACAATTTATTTGATTCAATGCCGGATGATAAACTCATTACAAGTATATCATCCCGCATACACCAGAACCCAATTTAGTTCTTTCAGTTCCTCTGCATCAGAAATGAACAAAAATGTATTCTATTAACATGTAGAGGTATTTGTATTCAGTGGATGAACACTTTCTGGTTGCTCATTCCGCTTTTCTGGTTACTCATTCCGCTTCCCGGATACTCTCGTTTGGCTTTTCTGAAATAGAGGAATTCTGAAGCTGCCCTAACAGGTATTCATCAGTTTGTGAGCTTGTTCATCTCTCTGAGATTCCTTCTCGAGGTATCCATCTAACTTGGACAATGATAAATTCGTTATTCAGTGGCTCGTAAACTGAACCAAGGAAACGAGTTAGTATTCGGATCATGGAACTTATGCTGTCCATCGCAATATTGTTGATCATTCAACAACTTTGGAATCTCTCCTGAATGGCAATTGACTCGGGAGTCTGTAGTGCATACTTAAATTCAAATTGATTTTTAGAACAATAATAACAATTTTTTAAGAAAATAAAATTTAAAATTTCGAAAAAACTTACCATTCAGTGTAGAAAATGTCTGTAAGTCAACTAATGACTATGAGTGACGGAGTTAAAAGAAAAAAAAAAAAAAA